>OLRE01000306.1_pt1 | contig 61745 bp, 65 predicted proteins | sample 1672461 | NCBI WGS metagenome assembly OLRE01 (sample SAMEA3136688, study PRJEB25190) | human gut metagenome | biome: human gut; feature: human-associated habitat; material: faeces | place: Austria | collected 2013
GCGTATGCTGGATTATATCAATTCCGCACGCTACACAGTCCATCGATAACAGCAGGCTAGTGTCAGAAAGGAGTAACCAATGACAGGAAGCCTGCAAATAAAGAACGATAAATTTTACATGGTGCTGAACAGCACCGAAAACGGCAAACGCAAACAGAAATGGATTTCAACCGGCCTGCCGGTCAAGGGAAACAAACGCAAGGCGGAACAGATGCTGCGCGAAACGCTGCGAAAATATGAAACGCAAGCCGGAATTATCCATGATGATGTGCGTTTTTCGGACTATATTCGTCTCTGGCTGGAACAGACGAAGAAGCGTGTAGACGAAGTTACCTATCAGGGCTATGATACGCTGGCGCAGACGCATATTCTTCCGTATTTTGACGCACTCGGTATCAGACTGCAAGAGGTCACGACGAAGGTTCTGCAAGCGTATTTCGATGAAAAAAGAGCGAACGGGCGGCTGGATGGAAAAGGCGGCTTGTCTCCCAAAAGTCTGCGCCTGCATAAGAATGTTCTATTTCAGGCACTGACGGAAGCTGTGCGCAATCAGCTTTTATCCTCCAATCCGTGCCAGTTTGTGCAGCTGCCGCAGAAGGAGCGGAAGGAAGCGCATTTTTACAGTGCAGCGCAGATGCAGACACTATTCGCCGCACTACAAAATGACCCGCTGCTGCCGCTTGTCAAAATCACAGCAATTTACGGACTGCGCAGAAGTGAACTGCTCGGTCTGCAATGGGACAGCATTGACGAAGAACGCGGAACGCTCTCTATCTGTCATACGGTCGTGAAAGTCACTTCCGTCGTGGAAAAGGACAAGACGAAGAACCGAACGAGCCGCCGCACGTTTCCGCTGACCCCGGAAGCCAGAGCAATTTTTGCAGAAGCCAAGCGAGCAGAAGCTGAGAACCGGCGTTTGTTCGGCGCGGATTATACTGAGAATCCATATGTGTTCAAATGGGACGATGGACACCCGTACTCGCCGGACTATATAAGCCATCGTTTTAACGACCTTCTAAAAAAGCACGGTTTACCGCATATCCGTTTTCACGAAATCAGACACAGCTGCGCCAGCCTTCTGATTAACGCAGGAACGCCGCTGAAAGACGTGCAGGACTGGATGGGACACGCCGACATTCGTATGACAGCAGACCTCTACGGGCATCTGGACGTGTCGAGAAAGCAGCAGTTAGCCCAGACAATCTCCGGTACACTGTCGAGCGCTTGTTAGAAATGCGTTAGAACGGGAACTGCAAAACCGCCTGAAAAGTAAAGAAAAATCCCGAAATCATACGATTTCAGGATTTTCCAGTGGTCGGAGTGTCGGGATTCGAACCCGAGGCCTCTTGGTCCCGAACCAAGCGCGATACCAAACTTCGCCACACCCCGTCAGCTTGGATATTATATGAGGAAAACAACGATTTGTCAAGAGGGGCATGAAAATATTTTTCTGCGCATACGATTGCCAAAGGAGGTGTGTGCGATGAAGGAAAACGGGGGCAAAAATGAAAGACAGACAGGGACTGGAATCTCCCGGCTCTATCTGCTGCTGGCAATGCTGGCGCTTGTGTGGACACTCAAGACATGCGTACCGGCTGTCGATACGGCAATCACGAAAATTGCAGGTGCAGCGCAGAAAACAAAGACCGTGCAGGCGTTTTCGGCGCTGACAGAGCGGCTGCGGGAAGGGGAGGCTGTGCAGGAGGCGCTGTCCGGCTCGTTTGAGATTCTGACCGGTGCCGGCAATTGAACTCCGGCCGGGCTTTTTTATGTTTGCAATCGTTCTTGCGGCGCTCGACCGAAGCGGCTCGGTGCTGCCGATCCTCTGCGCGATGGCAGTACATGAACTGGCGCACATTGTCATGATGCTGGCCTGCGGCGGACAGGTGCGGCGACTGACGCTGCGGTTTGCAGATCTTCAGATCGCGGCGTCCGGCCTTGGCTACCGGCAGGAACTGCTTTCGGCACTGGCGGGGCCGCTGGTCAATTTGATCTGCGGCGCGGCCTTCTGCATGCAGCGGCCTTCCTTCGCCGCATACAGTCTGATGCTGGGGATCTATAATCTGCTGCCGGTCTGGCCGCTGGACGGCGGGCGGGTGCTCCGTTGCGCGCTGCTGGCGCGATTGCCAGTCGTGCAGGCGGAACACGTTTCAGAAATCGTAAGCTTTGCGTCGTGCGGCGTTCTGCTTCTGGCCGGTTTGGTTCTGACGTTTATCAAAAAAGCAGGCCTCTGGCCGCTTGGAACTGCGGTGTATCTGACCGTGCGCTTGCTGATGCTTGCAAGACGCGCGGATGCGGAACGGTGAACCGGCAAGCTTTTTGTTGCATTTTCCGCCGCGAACAGGTACAATAGAATGAATCACAAAAGAGAAGGAAAGCTATCCATGACAGATCAGTTCCACAGAATCCTCATGCGCGTCCAGAAGCCTGCGCGCTATGTGGGCGGAGAATATAATCAGATCATCAAAGACAAAAAGGACGTCGATGTGCGTGTTGCGTTCTGTTTTCCGGATACCTATGAGATCGGTATGTCCAACATTGGCATGCGGATTCTCTACGGCGTAATGAACGAGATGCCCGGCGTCTGGTGTGAACGTGTCTTTGCGCCGTGGGGCGATATGGAAGACGAAATGCGTGCGCATGGGATTCCACTCTGGACACTGGAAAGCCATGACGCGGTCAGTGACTTTGATATGATCGCGTTTACGCTGGGCTATGAGATGTGCTATTCCAATGTTCTGAACATGCTGGAACTGGCGCAGATTCCGCTGCTGTCCAAAGACCGCGATGGATTGGAAAACATTGTATTTGCGGGCGGCGTATGCGCGGTCAATCCGGAGCCGCTGGCGGATTTTATTGATTTTTTTTCCGTCGGAGAAGGAGAAGACAGCACGACGGAGATCATCGAATGTTATCGCTCTGCAAAAAAACAGGGCCTGACAAAGCAAGAATTTCTGCATAAGGTTGCAAAGATCGAGGGCATCTATGTGCCGTCCTTTTATACTCATACCTACCGCGCGGATGGGACGCTTGCCGCCATCGCGCCGGAGCCCGGCGTGCCGGAGCGCGTCAAAAAGCGCATCGTACAGGATATGAATACGGCATATTTTCCGACGAAGACCATTGTGCCCTCAACCCAGATCGTTCATGACCGGTCGAATCTGGAGATTTTCCGCGGCTGCATCCGCGGTTGCCGGTTCTGTCAGGCAGGGTTCTGCTACCGGCCGATCCGGGCAAAGTCTGCGGATGTATTATGTAAACAGGCGATTGAATCGCTTGAGGATTCCGGCAACAGTGAGATCACGCTGGCCAGCCTCTCAACCTCCGATTACCGTGAACTTGAAACACTGGCTGACGGTCTGCTCGATTATTGCGAACCGCGAAAAATCAATCTTTCACTGCCAAGCCTGCGTGCGGATAACTTTTCAAGGGAACTCATGATGCGCATTCAAAAGGTGCGCAAAAGCGGCCTGACATTCGCGCCGGAGGCCGGAACGCAGCGTCTGCGCGACGCGATCAATAAAAATGTTACGGAAGAAGAGATTCTATCCACCTGTGCCACGGCCTTTTCCGGCGGCTGGAACAGCGTGAAGCTGTATTTCATGTTGGGCTTGCCGACTGAGACGGATGAAGATGTGGTCGGCATTGCAGAGTTGGTCTACAAAATTCTTCAGGTCTGGCGAGAGAATGGCAGCGGGAAAAAGCGTGGCCTGTCCATCAATCTGGCAACGGCGTATTTTGTCCCGAAGCCCTTTACACCGTTCCAGTGGGCGGCGCAGATCACGCCGGAGGAGTATCTGCGGCGTGTCCATCTGCTGCAGGCAAATCTGCACGCAAAGTGCGTCGATTACCGCTATCACGAATCCGACCTCAGCCGTCTGGAAGCTGTCATGGCGCGCGGCGACCGCCGCGTCGGCCAGGCGCTGCTGGAAGCGCACCGGCTCGGGTGCAGGCTCGACGGCTGGGATGAGTATTTTAACTACGAGAAGTGGTTGGAAGCCTTCCGGTGTGCTGGGCTTGACCCCAATTTTTATACGACGCGCGGCTTTGGCACAGATGAACTTCTGCCGTGGCAGACCATCGACGTTGGCGTTACGACAAAGTTTCTTCTGCATGAACGTGAAAAAGCACTGCGCTCGGAAGCAACGCCGGACTGCCGTACGCACTGCAACGGTTGTGGCGCACGGATGCTAAGCGAAAGGAGGCTGTGCGATGAATCGCCTATTGTTTGAAAAAACCGGAGATGCGGTCTATCTGTCGCATCTGGACTTAATGCGCGTTTTTCAGCGTGCGTTTAAGCGTGCGGACATCATGATCTGGCACTCACAGGGATTCAGTCCGCGCGCGTATGTCTCCATCGCGCTGCCTTTGCCCGTCGGTTCTGAAAGCGTCTGTGAGATTCTTGATTTTGAAATTCAGGACGGCTCTGTTGACCTTACCAAGCTTCCAACACTTTTGAACCGTACTATGCCGGCTGGTATCCGGGTGTTGGAGGCATATGAAAGCGCAGTTAAGATCAAGCATCTGACGCGCCTGCGTGCGCAGATCACGCTGGAATATGACCGGGGTATCCCGGGGCAGGCCCAACAGGCGATCGCAAAGTTGTTCGCAGATGGCCCTGTACTTGTGAAAAAACGTACCAAGAGCGGTGACGAGACAGAACTTGATTTGAAGCCCATGATTTTTTCGCTTTCCATGCGGGAAGCGTCCGCGCAGGAACTGGAATTGACAGTTCTTGTTTCTGCGCAGAATCCAAGCTGCAATCCACAGCTTCTTGTCAATGCGATTGAACATTATCTCCCGGAGCAAAAGCCGGACTTTGCAAGAACCAGACGACTGGAAATTTACGACGAACAGGGAAACCTGTTCCGCTGATGAGGAGCAGCTATGCAGGGACATGTATCGATATTAAGCGTCAGCCCGGAAGCAGCTGCAATGATTGCTTCCGGCGGACGGATCTCCACGATGGATGGCACGGCAGATGAAATCTATGCGAATTCGCTGTCTGCTGGGCAGGAAAAGAATGAAAAGCTGATCGGCAAGGTACTCTCCTCCGGACATACGTCAGTACTGGAACATTGTTATGTAAACTTATCGTTTGAAAACGTCTCCGTTTTGGCCGAGCAATTTCTGATCGAGTTCCGGCTGGCCTCGTTTACGGTCAAATCGCGGCGGTATGTTGATTTTTCCAAGGCCGGATATGTATCGCCCGTTTTCACTGACAATGTGCAGATGGCTATATTTGAAAGAACGGTCGAATCACTTTTTGGCACTTATGATGTGTTGGAAGCTGCAGGCGTCCCCAAGGAGGATGCGCGCTTCGTGCTGCCGTACTGCTTTTGCAGTAATTTTTTCTGTTCCATGAATGCGCGGGAACTGGTGCATGTGATGAACGAACTTGCTTACGGACGCGGCAGCCGCATTCCGGAACTGCGTGCGCTGGGTGAGAGCCTGTTTGCACAGTGTGAGCAGCAGATACCATTTTTGGCCGTGCGAAAGCCGGAGGCCTATCGTCAGCCGGACGCGTTTTGTCTGCGGCAGGTACAGCTGCTCACGTCGAAAGCGCCTGTTACAGTCCTTGCCGCGCCGCAGGATGCAGAAGGGCTGATCTGTGGCGCGTATCAGCTTGCACGCGGCAATGTGCCGCAGCCGCTGACAAAACCAGAACAGACGGCACTGCTGAAAGCGCTTCTGGCCCAGCCGAGAAAACGGGAACTGGAGCAGGCCAGCTATACGCTGCTGTTTGGCGGATTGTCACTTGCAGCGCTCACGCATCTGACACGCCACCGGATGCAGGCGCTCTGTGCACCGAATCTGTTGAAATCGGCGCGTTATGACCGCTACGTTCTGCCGGAAAGCGTCCAGCAGACTGGACTGGAGGCGCAGTACCGCGAAGCATTCCGGCAGGCTGGCGAAGCTGCTGTACAGCTTCGCGCTGCAGGAGCGGGGGAGGATGTGCTGTCTTACCTGCTGCTCAGCGGCCAGACAGTTCCCGTGCTGACGACTATGAACGCCGGAGAACTATATGTCTTTTTCCGCCTGCGCTGCTGCAATCGCGCCCAGTGGGAGATCCGCGACGCAGCCTGCGCCGCACTTGCGGCGCTGCGGAAAACATCGCCTCTGCTCTTCAGCCTCTATGGCCCGAGTTGCTTCGTTTCTGGGAAGTGCCCGGAGGGAAGAATGACCTGCGGAAGACAAGTTGAAATCCAGAGAAAATTCAGCGAATAAGCAGCACCCCCTGAACGCCTGTTGTAGAAGCGTTCAGGGGGTGTTTCAATTTTTGTGCATTGCTTCATGCTCTTTTTGCAGTTCCTCGTGCAGTTCGAGCATGTTCCAGCCCTTGTTTTCGTCCGTCAAGACAGCTTTCAGGGCAACTGGGGGAAGTTTTGCGACCCGCATGGCCTGCAAAAATAGGTTCAGCCGCGCATCCGTAAAATGCGCGAAAACGAGCAGTTCGCCAGGAAAATCCTCGCCATCATAAAAGCTATCAAAGCTGTCAAGATCGCCCGTCAGAGAACCGACGGCATTCAGATATTCCCACTTTTCCACGATGCGCACTTTCGCGCCCAGTTGCATTGCAGACATGCGCAGCTTGGCAAGCTTTTTGGCAGGGAAGTGGACAGCCAGAATGACCGGCATCATGCGCGCACCTCCTGTGTGCTTTCCCGCAGGAAGCCTGCCCACATCAAAAGCCCAGCCAGCGACCAGAAATAGGCCATCATATACGGTTCTTCAAAAATGTTTTCAAATCCGCAGTGAACCAACACGCCGCACAGTCCAGCGAAAATCCCCGCACACAGTGGAAACAGACGGGACAGCCCCTGCCTTTTTTGCTGCGCTGTGCGGTAGAGCGCGCGGCAGCCGTTTGCGAGGAAGCTGAGGACGGTAATCAGGAACGCGGAAAGGCCCGTATAACCCATTTCGATCATAAGCTTGAGATAGTAGTTATCGACATAGAAATATTCCTGATGGTCAATGACCTGATTCTGCATGGCGACGGCTCCGCCAAACATCCCGAGGCCTACGCCGGTTGCTTTCCCACGCTGTTCCAGAAGCGTCATGGCCACAAGCTTGCGGCCTGCGCGGCCACCGGAGGTGTTTGCCTCCGCAAAATCAGCTGTGAACAGGAAGCCGATGCGGCTGCGTACAAACGGAAGCGTACACGCGACGCATCCCGCTGCAATCAGCAGCACCAGCAGCCGCCGGTCAACCAGCAGCACAAAGATCACAATGGCAATCGCCAGCGCCATCCAAGCGCCGCGCGACATCGTAAACAGGCAGCCAAAGCACATGCAGAATGCACAGAGCCACGCAAGCACCTGTAATCTGCGGTTTTTTGTGTAATAGGCAAGTCCTGCCGCCATTGGTGCAAACATCGTCATGAAATCGCCCATGATATTGGGGCTTCCGAAAATGGAATAGACGCGCGTGCGCACAGAGGATTCCGTGTGTGTCATCCAGCTGGACGGAATGGGAACAGCGGCGATATACTGATAAATTCCGTGCAGCGCAATGACCGCCGCCAGAATGACCAGCGCCAGATATATCCGCATGAAATCCCGGTCGTTTTGCACCAGCCGCGTAATGAGGAAGAACCAGAGCATATACTGCACAGTCGCGCGGAAGCCGGAAATCTGGACAGAGTAATACGGCGTGACGACATTCATGAGAGCGAAACAGGCCGTGATAAACAGGCAGACCGGCAGGTCGAGCGGATTGCAGCCTGTTTTCAGCGGTGTTTTGCGCCCGAGACGCTCATAAATGACATAACCCAGCGCGAGCAGCATCAGGCATTCGTCCCAGCACGACGACAGAACCGGTACAGCCAGAAGATCGCGCAGCACATAGTCGATCACGACATACATGGAGAGCGCGAATAAGATCACGCCATGCAGCCCGTCGGAGAACAGCCAGGAAAACAGGCGGCTATTCTGTCCGCAGTGCACGAAAAAGCGCCAGATGCGGCACAGAATCGAATCATCCAGACAGTCCTTCAGCCCGTGCCGCGCGGCAAGCCGCGCGTTCAGCCGCGCAAAGCGCTTCGCACTCCGACTATCACGCGTCGGTGCGTCAGACGCGGACAGCCGCCGGAGAAGCCATGCGCGCGTTCTGCTCGTATGCCAAGTACGGCCCAGCCACGCGAAGACCTTGCTTGAATGCACCATCGCCGAAAACCAGCCGCCAATGGCGAGCAGTGCCCGCCACAGAAGGCTTGAAGACAGCATATCAGCCATCGGTGACCTCCAGTGCGGAGATCAGACCGGTCAGTTCAAACTCACTTGTTTTAAGAATGTATTCATACCCGACCCGAACCTCCTGCGGCCCGACCTTGTAGACGTTGCCGGTAAACGATGCGCTTGCCTCGACGGTAATATACAGGCGAACGTGGTCAAAGTCGTTTGCATATACCTCTGTCTGCACGTCCGTAATGACGGCATCAATCAATTTGGAGTCATTCACAAGCGACTTCTGCGTCTGTGTTTTTGCATATTCCGCGATATCGGCGGGAACATCCTCAAATTCTACGGTATAAACGGCCTTCTTGTCCGCTCCAGTCACAGCAGCCGCGGCCTTTTTGCCGCCGAGTTTCCAGACGACTGCCGCCAGAACCGCGACGATCAACAGCACGACCAGCAGGTCGATCAGATTGATCTTGCCGAACAGACGGCCTTTTTCATCGATCAGTTTCATGTAGTACCTCCCAAAGAGTTTGCAGTTGATTTGCCTCGTTGAATCAAGTATAATAAACAATGATTCAAGAAACATTCCAGCCTATTCTACAGTATCTTACCGCAAGAAACAAGTGGTAATTCAAAAATGAGGATTCCGGTATGAAGGTATTGCATTTGATCTCCGGCGGTGACGTCGGCGGTGCCAAAACGCATGTGCTGTCTTTGCTGCACGGTCTTGGAAAAACGGAACAGGTGCGTCTTGTCTGCTTCCGCGAGGGAGAGTTTGCTGAGGATGCGCGAAAACTCGGCATTGATACAGTCGTCATGGAGACGTCTGTGCGAACGGCTATCGGTCGTCTGGTGCAGATGATTTGCGCCGAGGGCTTTCAGATCGTCCATTGTCACGGTGCGCGCGCCAACCTGACCGGCGCCGTTCTGCGCCGAAAAATTCAGGTTCCCATCGTCACAACGGTTCACTCTGACTACCGGCTCGACTATCTGGGCCGGCCGCTGCACCGCTTGACCTACGGCACGATCAACACCGTCGCGCTGCGTATGTTCGACTACCACATCGGCGTGTCCGACGCCATGGCGCAGCTGCTCATTTCACGCGGCTTCGACCCGCAGACGATGTTTGCGATCTACAACGGCATCGATTTTTCTCCTGTTGTGCCGAAGCTGGACAGGCAGGCGTATCTGCGCTCTGTCGGCATGGAGACGGCGGAGAATACCGTCGTGTTCGGCATCGCCGCCCGGCTCGACCCGGTCAAGGATGTGGGGACGCTCATCCGCGGCTTCTCCATCGCCGTAAAGACCCATCCCAATATCCGCCTGCTCATCGCGGGCGACGGTGAGCAGCGCCAGACGCTGGAAAAGCTGGCTGCTGACACCTGCCCGCCCGGCAGCGTCGTGTTTGCGGGTTGGGTCACGGATATGGACAGCTTCTATCACGCGCTGGACGTCAACACGCTGACATCTCTCTCCGAGACCTTCCCGTATGCCATTACGGAGGGCGCGCGCATGCGCTGCGCGACGATCGCATCCAATGTCGGCGGAATCCCATATATCATCGAGCATGGCGTGACGGGTCTGCTGTTTGAGCCGCAGAATGCCGAAGCACTCGGCAGCTGCATAGCGCGGCTGGCTGAATCTGCGGCCATGCGCGCGCAGCTCGGCGAGAACCTGTATGAAAAGGCCTCGCGCGAGTTTTCCATCAGTGCGACCGTCGGCAAGCAGGTCGAGATCTACCAGACCATCCTGCGCCGCACGGCTATGCCGAAGAAAAAGAAATACGGTGTTCTGATCTGCGGCGCCTACGGCAAGGGGAACGCGGGTGATGACGCAATCTTAAAGGCAATTCTCAGTCAGATGAAAGCAATCGACCGCGATATGCCTGTCTATGTTATGTCGCACGATCCTGCCAAGACGCGCCTGCGGTATCATGTCGGCTCTGTGCATGTGTTTGACCCCTTCCGATTTTGGCCGCTCATGCGAAGATGCAGACTGTTTATTTCCGGCGGCGGAAGCCTCATTCAGAACGAGACGAGTACACGTTCCTTAAATTATTACCTCACGACCATCCGTATGGCGCATGCCGCAGGCTGCCGCGTTATGATGTACGGCTGCGGCATTGGTCCCGTCAGCGGGGAGGGCAGCCGCCGGTATACTTCGCGCATCCTCAACCGCTGTGTGGACAAAATCACACTCCGAGAGGATCTTTCACGAAAGGAACTTTCCGATATGGGCGTGATGCAGCCGGATATTTCCGTCACGGCAGACCCGGCGCTGCTGCTGCAGCCTGCCTCCACCGGCGCGGTGGACAGCTATTTCCTGAGCAATGACCTCGACCCGAACGGAAGCTATGCCATGTTCGTTCTGCGCCCGTGGAAAAATCTTTCCGGGCATTTGCAGGCAATTGTAGATGCTGCAATTTATGTCAACCAAAAGCACGGCCTGACGCCGGTTTTCGTCGCTCTTGAGCCGACGCGTGACCTTGAGATCAACCGGCAGGCCGCCGGAATGCTGTCCTGCCGGTCATTCGTGCTGCCCGCCCCGCGCGACGAGCAGCTGACCATCGGCATGATGCAGAAAATGCGCGTGATCGTCTCCATGCGGCTGCACGCGTTGATCTTTGCCTCGTCTGTCGGCGCGCCGCTGGCCGCGATCTCGTATGACCCGAAGGTCACCGGCTTCATGGCCTATCTCGGCCAGAAGCACTGCATGGAGCTGGACGACGTGACGAAGGACAGTCTGTGCGCTCTGATTGACGACGCCATGCAGACGGCACAGCCGTATTCGACCGACCGCCTGCGCCGCCTTGCGGCAGAAAATGAAGAAGCGGCGCGCAAGCTGCTGGAGGAGACTATATGAGAAAAATCGTTTGCCTTGCCACCTCCCCGTGGTACCCCATCCCGACGCGCAAGCAGCAGGTCATGAGCCGCATCCCGGACGCGGAGATCCTCTATTTTGACCCGTCTATCACCTATATTGCCCCCATGAAGGACAAAGCCGCGCAGTCGGGGCTGACAAATTATAAAAAAGCGGGTATCCACCCACGGGAGAACATCACGGTGTATGCTCTGCCGCCGGTTCTGCCGTTCTTTTATAAATTCCGCTGGATAAACAAACTGAACCAGCAGAAAATCGCCCGTTTCGTCTGCGAGAAAATGCGGGAGCACGGATTTGAGGACGCTGTATTGTGGGTCTATTCGCCCGTCACAGCCGACCTTGTCGATCTGGTTCCGCATAAGGCGCTGGTCTACGACTGTGTAGACCGACATTCAGCCTACGGCGGACTGATGAATCCGGCACTCGTTGATGCGATGGAACTGGAACTTGCGAAGAAAGCCGATCATGTGTTTGCAACAGCCGACGCACTGGCTGAGCGGCTGCACACGGTGCAGCCCAATACGGATATGATCCCGAACGGCGCGAATTTTGAGCGCTTTGTGCAGGCATCGCAGCAGCAGCCGGTGCCGGAAGATATGCAGCGTATTCCACACCCGATTTTCGGTTTTGTCGGCGCGCTGCAAAGCTGTATTGAGTATGATTATCTCGAAGCGGCGGCAAAGACCCGACCATATTGGAGTTTTGTCCTGATCGGCAAAGAAAAGCCCGGCGTTGATTTGTCCGTACTTCATTCCATGCCGAACGTGCATTTTCTTGGCCTTAAGCCGAACGAACAGCTGCCGCAGTATCTGGCACATTTTGACGCCTGCCTGAATTTGTTCGCAAAAAGCGATCTCAGCAAGGATGTCAGCCCGTTGAAATTCTATGAGTATCTGGCCACGGGCCGCCCAATCGTCTCAACGAAGCAGCCAGATCAGATTCTCCAATACGCACCGCTTATTGAGATCGCCGACAGTCCGGAGGAATTTATCACTGCCTGCGAACAATCGCGTTCCGACACAACGCCGGAACGGACATCTGCCCGCATCGAGGCAGGCCGCGCCTGTTCGTGGGACAGCCGTGTATCACAGATGTGCGGCATTCTGGAAGGGCAGGGGGTTCTATGAAGAAAAAACTGCTGATCACCGGTTTTGATCCGTTCGGCGGAGAGTCGGTCAATCCTGCATTTGAGGCTGTGCGTCTGCTGCCGGACGAAATTGCTGGATTTAAATTATGTAAACTTGAAATTCCAACCGAGTTTATCAGAAGCGGCGTGATCCTGAAAGGCGCGCTTCGCACGGAGCAGCCCGACACGGTTCTCTGCGTGGGACAGGCCGGGGGACGCACGGCTGTCACGCCGGAGCGCGTGGCAATCAACCTGATGGACGCCCGTATCCCGGACAACACAGGCTATCAGCCGATCGATGAACCTATCGCACCAGATGGCCCAGCCGCGTACTTTTCTACGCTGCCTGTCAAAGCAATCGCAGAACGGATACAAAGCGCCGGTCTGCCGGCGGTAGTTTCCAATACCGCCGGTACATATGTGTGCAACAACCTCCTGTACACGCTGCTGCATACGGCGGCGCTCGAATATCCCGGTTTGCGCGGCGGCTTTCTCCATGTGCCCTATGCTATAGAACAGCTTCCCGGTAAGCCGGGAGACACCTTTGGCATGAAACTGTGCGACATTGCCCGCGCTTTAACCTGTGCAGTTGAAGCGATTGCGGAGCATCTATTGGAACGCTGAAGTAATTGCTTGTGTTCCCGTTAAAACAGCGCGCATTCCCAAACAATATGGGATGCGCGCTGTTTTTTGCATTTCGCATAAACTAGGTCTTGGACGATGCAGGAAGTTGACCGCAGCAGGCATTACTCGAATATGTGAATATTACAAAAAAATGAAAAAACTGCTTGCATATATATTATATATACTGTATAATATCCACATTCCAGTAGTTAACAAAATTGAAACAGAAAGGATACGAGAGAATGAAAAAGATGAAAAGAGTACTCGCACTGGCCCTGGCATTGACGCTTTGCCTCGGTCTGGCGGCAACCGTGTTTGCGGCGCTGCCCAGCTATAGAGAGATCACAAACCGTATAAAAGTGACTTCCAGCTTGGATGAAAATGACGACACATGGGTCGAGAGCAAGCCGGAATTGAAATTGAACTGGCATCTGAATCCGAAGTCGGTAAGAAATGATATATTTACATTTGAGGTGGGTGGCCGAACGGTCATCAACGACGATGCGAAACTGACTGTTGCCAATCTCAGTCCGGCGGATTGCAGTGATGTGCTCTTTGTGAGCGTCGTTGCACTTGCAAAAAGCAACGATAGAAGCTATGATTCGGTGGAAAACGATGTGAACGGAAATCCGGTTCGTCAGTTTTCGTATACAGCTAGCGGATGGAAAACTATCGAGCCCAATGACAACACCTCTGCTGTAGAAATTATACCTGAACACTATGCCATTCCCGCTGGAAAAGAGGTCTCATTTACCGGTGCGGAACTGTGTGCACTGATCGATTCTAATATTGAGAATCCGATGTTTATCTTGATGGTATATTATGCCGCTCCAAATGGAAACGGCGGGTATACTGCCTCACCACTTCCGATTGGTTTGCCTTATGAAGTGAATAACAAACTTGCAGCCGAGATCAAGGGCGAAAAGTATGAGGAACCTGCCGATTCCAGCAACCCCTTCACCGACGTTTCGGCAGATGCCTATTATCACGATGCCGTTCTCTGGGCGCTTGACAAAAACGTCACTACCGGCACGAGCAAGACTACGTTCTCGCCCAGCGCAACCTGCACGCGCGGACAGGTCGTGACCTTCCTCTGGAGTGCCATGGGCTGCCCGGAACCTGCTTCAACGGAGAATCCGTTTACCGATGTAACAGAGTCGGACTATTTCTATAAGGCCGTTCTCTGGGCCGTGGAAAAGGGTGTGACCAACGGTACGACCGACACGACCTTCGGTCCCAATGGAACCTGCACCAGCGCCCACGTCGTCACATTCCTCTGGCGCGCCAACGGCAAGCCTGCGGCGAATACGGATGGCACGAATTACTATGACGAGGCTGTCGCATGGGCCAACTCTCAGAAACTGCTCGACGGCACGGCAGTTCCCTTCGCGCAGGACAACCTGTCGCCCAGGGCCGATATTGTGACTTATCTCTATCGCGTTCTAGGAAAATAAAGCTTGATCCCCCTTTACAAAGCAGCGCGCATCCCTCTCAAGCGGGATGCGCGCTGCATTTATTTGCCTGAAAACAGTCTGACGTGGCGTGGTACTCAATGAGTTACCATATGGCTAAGAAGATGGGATTGCGCGATTCGGAAGACTGCTCGCGTTTTTTGAAAGCACGATATTCTTTGGGAGAATATCCTGTTTTCTCACGAAAACGTTTTCCAAAGTTGCTCATTTGATGGAATCCAACCATCGAGGATATTTCGCTGATAGGTGCATCTGTTTTCTTCAGAAACTCGGCTGCTTTGGACAGGCAAACCTCCATGCACAGGAATTATCAGACAGCGCTGACGAAGTTAAAGCGACGATTTCAACCGGACTTTCCGTGAATCATCTCATTACGATTCTGATTGCCCTGTTTGACGGCTGGATTTGGAAGACGTTGGGGATTGAAACGCTGTTTGTGCTGTCAGCGGTTCTGGGACTTTGCAATAGCGCCTATGCAGCATCGATTAAAATCAAACGGGAATAAGTGCGGTTCTGTATGCGAGACAGCTGTCATACCTTCAAAATAAAATGACTTTTGTGAAAGTCGAGAAGCTCCTCGTTTCGCATTTTTCCAAGTTCTAACGACAGTCCGCTGCGCTCAACACCAAGATAATCTGCAAGCTGCTGTCTGGAAAAGGGGATATCAAATTCATATGCTCCGAGTTTCTGGGCCTCGGCGGAAAAATAGGACATCAGCTTTGCTCGCGTCGTGCGCTGTCCCATGTGCGTGAGTTTTTCACTGAAATGCAGATTTTTCTCAGCCAGTTCACCAAGCAGGTTTCGGATGATTCGGCTGTGGTGTGAACAGGCAGACGAACAGACATTCAGAATCCGCTTTACAGGCAGAAACATAGCGGTAACAGGCGTCTTTGCGATAACACTCGCATTCAGCAAAGAGCCAGGCACACAGGCAAACGCAGTGGCGAAGGTTTGTCCCGGTCCTGCTTTGGAAAGAATATTGCGGTTTCCCCAAATATCCTCCTGTACAATTAAAACATTTCCCGATAGCACAAGCCCGATCGATTCTGCCGTATCACCGGCGCGCAGCACGAAGGCTCCTTTCGGAAAGTTTTTATTTTCAGCCTTAAGACAGGTTTGCATAGAAGAAAATTCCTGCTCTGAAATTCCAGAAAAAAGCAGAGAAGAGCGGATAACGGAAAAGAATTCTTTCATAAAAGCCTCTTTCGTTGAAAATTCAACAGACACGTTTGCTTTATTCTATTATAATACGGGTGTAAACGCAAGGACCCGAATCATGAAAGTGAGGATCACAAAATGGAGCATACGATGTTTTGTTTTCAGTGCGAGCAGACAGCGGGCTGCACCGGCTGCACGGGAAGGGCGGGCGTGTGCGGCAAGAGCGCCGGTACGGCGAAGCTGCAGGATGAACTGACGGGCGCGCTCATTGGGCTGGCCCGCGCGACGGACAACGCGCCCGGCGTGAACGAGGACACATGGCAGCTTCTCATCGAAGGGCTGTTCACGACCGTCACCAACGTGAACTTTCACGATGAGACCATCCGCGCGATGATCAGCCGCGTGCACGCGGAAAAATCGCGGCTCGTGCCGGGCTGCGCGGCCTGTGCTGCCGCCTGCGGGCGCACCAGCGACTATGACATGGCCCAGCTCTGGGACGCGCAGGAGGATATCCGCAGTCTCAAGTCGCTCGTTCTCTTCGGCGTGCGCGGGATGGCCGCGTATGCGCACCACGCAATGGTGCTGGGCTATACCGATGAAACGGTGAACCGGTTCTTTGCCAAGGCGCTCTTCGCCGTGGGCGAGGATTGGGACATGGAGCAGCTGCTGCCCATCGTGATGGAGGTCGGCGAGAAAAACCTCCGGTGCATGGCGCTTTTGGATAGGGCCAACACCGAAAGCTACGGTACGCCCGTGCCGGTCACGGTTCCGTTGACCGTGGAAAAGGGGCCGTTCATCGTTATTTCCGGCCACGATCTGCACGATCTGAAACTGCTGCTGGAGCAGACCGAGGGCAGGGGAATCAACATTTACACGCACGGCGAAATGCTTCCCGCACACGGCTATCCGGAACTGAAAAAATACCCGCACCTCAAAGGCAATTTCGGCACGGCATGGCAGAACCAGCAGAAGGAATTCGCGGCGATTCCTGCGCCGGTGCTCTTTACCACCAACTGTCTGATGCCGCCCAAGGCCAGCTACGCGGACCGCGTGTTTACCACGTCAGTAGTATCTTACCCCGAACTCGTCCACATCGGCGAGGAAAAGGACTTCACACCCGTCATCGAAAAGGCTTTGGAACTTGGCGGTTACTCCGAGGACAAGCCCTTTACCGGCATCAACGGCGGTAGCACGCTCATGACCGGCTTTGCGCGCGGCGCGGTGCTCGGTGCGGCAGAGCAGGTCATCGAGGCAGTCAAGTCCGGCGCGATCCGGCATTTCTTCCTTGTCGCGGGCTGTGATGGGGCGCGCCCCGGCCGCAATTACTATACTGAGTTTGTAAAACAGACGCCTGCTGACACCGTCATTCTGACGCTTGCCTGCGGCAAGTACCGCTTCAACGATCTTGATCTCGGCACGATTGGCGGCCTGCCGCGTCTGATGGACATCGGCCAGTGCAACGACGCCTACAGCGCCATTCAGATCGCCCTTGCGCTTGCCGACGCGTTCGGCTGTGGTGTGAATGAACTGCCGCTTTCCATGGTGCTCTCGTGGTACGAGCAGAAGGCGGTCTGCATCCTGCTGACGCTGCTGTATCTGGGCATCAAGAATGTCCGTCTTGGCCCCACGCTTCCGGCGTTCCTTTCGCCCAACGTGCTGCGCTATCTTGTGGAGAACTTCGGCATTGCCCCTATCACCACGCCGGAGGAAGATCTGAATCAGCTTCTGAAGTAACAGCGTACCACAGACTCGATGTTCTTCTAACAGACATTTTTATACAACAATGCTGCAAGTCCTCAAAAAGGCTTGCAGCATTGTTTTGTTTGTGTCTTTGTCAACTGACGCTACGGTCAAATCAGAAAACAAAATCGTAGCTAAATAAAATGGCCGCGATTTTGAACAAAGAAAGACCTTTGTTGTCGAGGTGGATGCGCCTGTGCGGCTACCTGACATCCAAAGGCCATTTTTGAGTGGCACCCCAGACTGGGCTCGAACCAGCGGCGTTCCGCTTAGGAGGCGGACCCTCTATCCAACTGAGGTACTGGGGCATTTCAAGTAGTGTTATTTTACAATGTGTCGGTGGGTTTGTCAAGAAGATGGCATACCAGGAGCGGACAAACAATAGACTTGGATTGGGGGGGTGAGTGAATGGAAAACGAGATTCTGCGCATCCTTCCGCAGACGGTACGCGCGGTGCTGCTCCATACACCGGAATCACGGATAGAAGAACTTAGACTGCGTGTGGGGCAGAAGCCGTCCGTCCTGTATGCAGGCTGCGAACAGATACTGAATGCCGGAGGCGTTCTGACGCAGAATGAACTTCAACAGGTTCTTCTGAACGCTTCCGCGCAATCACAGTACGCTGTACAGGAGCAACTGCGAAACGGCTATCTCAGCCTGCCGGGCGGATACCGGATCGGTGTCTGTGGTAGAACAGTTGTGCAGAACGGCTGCATAACCGGAATCCGGGAAATTTCATCCATTGCGCTCCGCGTTCCGCACGATATCCGGCAACCGCCAGAGCGGCTGCTTCCGTATCTGCAGGAATCCTGTCTGCTTGCCGGTGCACCCGGAAACGGGAAAACAACGCTATTGCGCAGCTGCATCCGAACGCTTTCAGATGTCGGACAGCGCGTGGCCGTTGTGGATGAACGGCAGGAACTGTCTGGAGCGGTGCATGGTGTGCCGCAGTTTGATCTTGGGCCGCGTACGGACGTGCTCTCTGGCTGTCCGAAAGGCGATGGGATGCTCATGCTGCTGCGTAGCATGAACCCGCAGTGGATTGCAGTTGACGAAATCACGCAGCCAGAGGACATTATGGCGCTCCGGCAGGCGGGCAGTTGCGGCGTCAAACTGATTGCAACGATCCACGCTGGCTCTGCAGAGGAGTTGAAAAACAAACCACTCTGCCGGAAATTGTTTTCCTTGGGGATTTTTCGGCAGGTGCTTTATCTGGACAAGAACAGAGCGTTTCACGCGGAAAGGATCCAACATGCTGAAACTGATCGGATTAAGCCTGATTCTGACAGCCTCCGGCGCGGTCGGCGCCGGATTAGCCGGGACGGTGAGGCGGCAGCAGGCGCAGACGCTTGCGCTGATCGATGCGTTGCTGCGTATCCGGCATGAACTGCTATACAGGCTGACGCCACTGCCGGAAATCTTCACTGTGCTCAGCGGCAGCCGGAACCGCGAGATCGCGGACTTCTTTTCTCAGCTTGCGTCCATGCTGTCCTCTATGCAGGCTTGCACGGTCAGCTATGCCTGCCGTAAGGCGTTTGCACAGACGCGCGGGCTGTGCCTTTCTTCTGCGGCGCAGGACACGCTCCTAAGTCTGTTCGATTCGCTCGGAAAGTATGATACGGAGGGGAGCGTACAGGCAATCGATCTGGCGCTGTCCCGTCTTCGAGAGGAGGCAAAGGCGCTGCAAAGCGGTGCGGCAGCGCGATGCAGAACCTATCTGACGCTGGGGATCTGCACGGGCCTGGCAATGGCGGTGATCCTGATCTGATATGGATATTGATCTGATTTTTAAGATTGCTGCTGTCGGGATCATTGTCTCCATTCTCAATCAGGTCCTTGTGCGTTCAGGGCGGGAGGAGCAGGCGACCATGACCTCGCTGGCAGCGCTGGTTGTTGTGCTGATGATTGTTGTGCAGCGCATCGCTGAACTGTTTGACATGGTCAAAACACTGTTTGAATTCTGATGGATACAGTTGGAAAACTGATCGCTGCGGTGCTTCTATGCAGTGTGATCTGCCTGCTTCTGAAAAAGCAGGCACCAGAGTTAACGTTATGTCTGTGTATGCTGCTGTGCGTGCTCTGCTTTTTAACGTCTCTTCCTTTTTTTTCTCCGGTTCTTGCTTTTTTTCACCGGCTTGCGGATATGACCGGCCTGTCCGGGGCCGTGTTTGCGCCGCTTTTTAAAACAGCTGCCATAGGGATTCTCGCGCAGCTGGCAGGAACGATCTGTCGGGACAGCGGCCAGCAGGCGCTGGCGCAGGCGGTCGAGATCTGCTGCGGCTTTGTCAGCTTCTATCTGGCACTGCCGCTTCTGGAACTGGTTCTGTCCCTGCTGCAAACGATGATCGGAGGCTGATATGCGGCGCTGTGTGATAGTTCTCTGTATTCTGGCCGCGCTGACAGTGCCTGTCCTTGCGATGGACGTTCTGGAAGAGGAACGGCAGATTTTGAATGTGGACACGCTGACTGACGGCCTCCCGGATGATGCACAGGACGCACTGCGCGCGTACAGCCCTGCGGCGCGCACAGACCCAGGAGAAGCAATTCTTGCAATCATTAAATGGGCGTCCGGATTGTCAGTCAGTACGCTGCGCGAAGCTGTGCAGACGGCTTCCTTGCTGCTGTCGGCTGCGCTTATCTGCCAGCTTGTCCGGCAGAGCGTCCCGGACGACCGGCTGCATATTCAGGCCATGACGGGCGCGCTTGCCATCACGCTGCTGTTTGCAACGAATATTAAGAGCATGATCGGTCTAGCCGTTTCCGTGCTGGACGAAATGGAGGCATACTCCAAGCTGCTTCTTCCGGTGATGTGCGGCGCGGCTGCTGCGTCCGGGGCGCTGACGGGCGCAAGCGCTCTGTATATGGGTTCTTCTCTCTTTTTTAGTCTGCTTACAACACTCGTCCGAAGCTTGATTGTTCCGCTCGTTTATGTGTTTGTCGGGCTTGCCGCGGCTGAATGTGCGCTGCCCAGCGGAAAGCTTGCAAGCGTCCGGCGGCTTTTGGGTTGGTGCATTGCAGCGCTGCTGAAGGGTGTGATGTATGTGTTTACAGCGTACCTGTCTTTAACAGGTCTACTGTCCGGAAGCAGTGACGAGGCGGCGATAAATGCGGCAAAGTCAACGCTGTCCGCTGCAATCCCAGTCGTGGGAGGCATTGCCTCCGACGCGTCTGAGGCTGTGCTGCAAAGTGCGAAGCTTTTGCGTGCGACGGCGGGGACATTCGGGATTATGGCGGTTCTTGCGCTGGCGCTGGTTCCGTTTTTTAAAATCACAATATGCTATCTGACCATGAAGCTGACAGCCGCAATCGCTGGCTTTGCAGCAGGAAAGGAGCATGCCGCTTTGATTGACGCGCAGAGCAGCGCTATGGGCTATGTTCTCGGTATGACGGGGAGCGCTGCACTGATGCTTTTGTTCAGTACCTGCTGCTTTATGAAGGTGGCGTCGGGATGATGGAGGCTGTGCGGGGATATCTGCTGCGGCTGACGGCTGGAGCGTTCTTAAGCGCAGGGCTGCTGTCGCTTATACCAAAAGGCACATCGAAAAAAGCGGCAGCTGTTTTATGCGGACTTGTAATGCTGCTGCTTGCGCTCACACCGCTGGCTCAGCTTGATTATGAAGCACTCTCGGAGACAATCAGCCGTTTGGAACTGGAAAAGGAGGAAGCAAGAACGGGAATCGAAATTCAGAATCAGGACCTTGTAGCCAGAATCATATCAGGCCGTGTGCAGGCATATATATTGGACAAAGCTGCTTCGCTGGGGCTTACGGTCACAGTCGAACTTGAGATGGAGACGCGGACGGCCACGCCATATCCGAAAGCTGTGACGATTCATGGTGAAGCAAATCCAGCACAGAAGCAGCAGCTTCAGCAGTATCTGGAGCAGACCTTCGCTATCCCGGTACAAAGGCAGGTATGGACACCATGAACAGGCAGCAGCTGTCACAGCTGCGTGGACAGGCGGCGCAGCTGATCCGGAAATACCGGATCCCGCTGCTTGTATTCCTGCTCGGCGTTGCGTTGGTGCTGATACCGAGCCGGACGAAGAAGGAAGAACCGCAGCAGACCTCGGCGGAGGCAGCGGAGACGGACTTCAATCTCTCCGCGACGCAGAAGCAGCTGGAAACACTTTTGTCCGCAATCGACGGGGCAGGACGCGTCCGGCTGATGCTGACGCTCTCGTCTGGAGAACGGATCGTTTATCAGACGGACAGCCGTACCGTGACCACCTCCGGCAGCACGACGCAGGAGACACAGACGGTTTTCCGGCAGCCGGGCGGAGCGGAAAAGGAGCCGGCGCTGCAATCAGTCGTCTATCCGCAGTACCAAGGTGCGCTTGTTATCTGCGACGGCGCAGAGCGTGCAAGCGTCCGGCTTGCAGTCATACAGGCTGTATCGAGTCTCACAGGGCTCGGAAGCAATAAAATCGCAGTTGTAAAAATGAAAGGGCAATAGGAGGAATCTGTATGAAAATCTGGAAGCGGAACGCGATCATTGCATCGGTATTGCTGCTGGTCTGCGCGGGTGTGTATCTGAACTGGTCGAAGACACAGAAAACGGCTGCGCAGGATCTGACCGAGACGCTCTCGGCGGAGCAGGTGATGGGGGAGGACACGCTGGTCGTGGCGGATGGCGAATCCCTGCCGCAGGAAGCGGTCGCAACTTCGTCCGAAGAGACGCAGGCGGCGGACTATTTTGCACAAGTGCGTTTGAGCCGGCAGGAATCAAGAGACTCCGCCGTCGAGTTGCTGGAGGAGACCATCGCCTATGACGAGGGGACAGAGATTGGTGAGGCCGCCTGTCAGACGCTCAATAACATTGTCGGCACGGCGCTGAGTGAGGCGCAAATCGAAAGCCTTGTGATTGCCAAGGGATACGACGACTGTGTGACGTATATCAACGATGGCGTTGTCTGTGTAGCGGTTTCCGCACCCGCAGAGGGACTGAGTGACGCGGATGCGGCTCTGATCTCGGATATTGTGACCTCGCAGACGGATTATATGCTCTCGCAGGTACGCATCATTGAGGTCAAGCCCTGATTTACGGTGGATTTTCAGAAAGGGATTGCATTTTTGCGGTTTTGTGGTAAAATGAATCCAATATAAAAGCAAAACCTTTTCTGAACCCTGAACAGGAGGAACTCAGTATGGCTGAAAAAAACGAGTATTTCACGCAGAAGCTTGAGAATGGAACGCTTCAGATCTCTGAGGACGTTGTGGCATCTGTTGCAGCAGCTGCTGTGCTTGAGGTGGAGGGTGTCTGCGGTCTGTCCAGCAGCATCAGCACGGATATCGCCGAAATGCTCGGTATGAAGACGATGGCGCGTGGCGTCCGTCTGACGCCAATGAAAGACGGCGCGGTCAAGATTGAATGCGATGTGGTCGCAAAGTTTGGACAGAGCGTGTTTTCGCTCGCCAAGACCGTGCAGGACGCTGTTAAGTCCAGCGTGGAATCCGTTGCCGGGCTGAGCGTTGCGCAGGTCAACGTCAATATCTGCGGCATTGCTATGCCGAAGGAATTAAAGAAATAAAAAAGCAAACCCTTTGCTTGGTGTGAAGGGTTTCTTTTTTGGAAGCATGGAAGAAAAGAAGCAAGGAGAACGCTATGACAAGATCGAACGCCAGAGAGATCGCATGCCATCTCGTTTTTGAGATGAACTTCAACGACATCACCGCCGGTGAAGCGCTGCGGACACTCATGGAGGAGTCCTATTATCCCACGCTTAAGGGCGAGACGGACGTCTATGAAGAAAGGCCGGACGGAAAGCAGCTGGAATACCTGACAAACGTGGTGCAGGGCGTGCAGGCGAAGCGGGAGGAACTCGAGGGCTATATCACGAAATATTCCGTCGGCTGGAGCCTCAGCCGCATCGCCAGAATGGCCGTCGCCATTATGGAGGTCTGCATGTACGAGGCGCTGTATATCGACGATGCGCCCATCAGCGCCGCCATCAACGAGGCGGTCGAACTGACGCGCAAATATGAGAACGAGGATGTGGTGTCCTTCGTCAACGGCATTCTCGGCGGCTTCGCGCGTGAGGTTCAGCAGCTATGCTGACGCTTGGCTTCGATACCAGCAACTATACCACTTCTGTGGCGGCATTTGACGGCGTGGGCGGGAAAAACTGCTCACGCCTTTTGGACGTGAAGCCGGGAGAACTCGGACTGCGGCAGTCTGACGCGTTGTTTGCGCATGTCAAGCGCCTGCCAGAGTTGGTGGACGCGCTATGCACGGCTGTAGAAATCGAGAATGTGACCGCCGTCGGCGTCAGTATCCGTCCCCGCGCGGTCGAAGGCTCCTACATGCCGTGCTTCCTTGCAGGCTGGTCGCAGGCAAGCTGCTTGGCACGTCTTCTGGACGTGCCGCTGTATGAATTCTCCCACCAGCAGGGGCATATTGCGGCGAGCCTCTGGTCAGCAGGAAGATTGGAACTGATGAGAGCACCGCACCTTGCATGGCATCTGTCCGGCGGCACGACGGAATTGCTGCTTGTCAGCCCAGACGGAAAGAATGTAAGAGCCGATAAGCTTGGCGGCACAAGTGATATTTCCGCTGGGCAGCTGATTGATCGTACCGGTAAGCTTCTGGGACTGCCATTTCCGGCAGGCAAGGCAGTAGATGCGCTGAGTTGCGAATCTCCCTGCAAGGAGCGCTATCGTGTGAAGCTGAACGGATTGGATTTTTCGTTCTCCGGCATTCAGAATAAGACGGAGAAATTCTTTTCTGAAACGAAAAACGCAGCGGATACGGCAAAATTTGTTATGAACTGCATTGTGAACTGCATCGCAGATGCGACACGGGCGGCACTTGCACAGTATCCCGGCCTGCCGGTCGTGTTTTCCGGCGGCGTGGCATCCAATTCCATGCTGCGGGAGCGTATGCGGGAGTTTGCTCCCGTCTTCGCCGAGCCGCTGTTTTCCACGGACAATGCCATGGGAATTGCTGTTCTGGCGGCCTTGCAGGAGGACGCGTGATGGAGCAGAATATCATTGCCGTCTCGCAGGTCAACGAGTATATTAAATTTCTGCTTGACCGCGACGAACTGCTGGCAAACCTCTGCGTGCGCGGCGAGATCAGCAATTATAAGGTTTATCCATCGGGCCATCATTATTTTACGCTCAAAGATGCGGAAGGTGCACTCAGATGCGTCATGTTCCGCTCCAGTGCGCAGCGCCTGCGTTTCAAACCGGAAAACGGCATGCAGGTGGTCGCGTATGGCCGTGTGACAGTTTTTCCGCGCGACGGCGCTTATCAGCTTTATTGCAGCGCCATGACCGCAGACGGCGCGGGCGATCTGTATATCGCATTCGAGCAGCTGAAAGAAAAACTCTCGAAGGAAGGGCTGTTCGATCCGGCGCATAAAAAGACGCTGCCCAAATACCCGCATACCATTGCTATCATCACTTCCGCCGCGGGCGCAGCGATTATGGACATGCTCCGCATTCTGGCAAAGCGTTATCCGCTGGCAAAGGTTAAGCTTCTGCCCGTACGCGTGCAGGGAGTGGAAGCACCTGCTGAGATTGCGGGCGCGATCCGCTACGCAAACCGCTATCAGGTAGCCGATCTGATCATTACCGGACGCGGCGGTGGTTCCATGGAGGATCTCTGGGCTTTCAACGATGAGCGCGTGGCGCGGGCAATTTTTGATTCTGAAATTCCGGTGATTTCTGCTGTCGGCCATGAACCGGATGTAACGATTTCTGATTATGTCGCAGATCTTCGTGCTGCGACGCCCAGTAATGCTGCGGAACTTGCCGTGCCGGATCAGCAGGAACTGCGAAAAAAACTTTCTCTGCTGGAGATGTCCATGCAGCAGAGTGTACAGAAAACGCTCAAACTCAGCCGGCAGCGGCTGAATAGCCTCGCAGAAAAGCGCGTACTGCAAAACCCGCTGAATTATGTCGAAGACCGCCGCGTTCTGCTGGACTTTCTTTCTACCCGTCTACAAGCCGCTGGCCAGAAAACGCTACATGAAAAGAAACAGCGCTTTGTCCGCCTGACTGCCGCGCTTGACGCTATGAGTCCTTTGAAGGTGCTTTCACGCGGCTACAGCATGGTGACGGATGAGTCTGGAAAACTGGTCACAAGTGCCAGCACAGTACGTCTCGGTCAACGAATTCACATCAGTCTGCGCAGCGGCTGCCTGGCGGCAGGTGTACAGCAGATACAGGAGGAACCTACAGATGGCTGAAACATCCAAAAGCTTTGAAGCTTCAATGGAACGGTTGGAAACGATTGTCCGGCAGCTGGAACAGGGAAACGCTCCGCTGGAGGAATCCCTGAAGCTGTTTCAGGAGGGGACTGCGCTTGTGCAGTCCTGCGCGAAGCTGCTTGACAGCGCGGAACAGGAGATCGTCAAATTGACAAAAACCGCCGACGGTACGCCGGCAGAAACGGAGTATGTACGCGATGAGTGAATTTCATGACCAGATTGCCCAATATCGCGCCGTGATCGAGGCATTTTTGCAGGCGCAGTTTTGTCAGGACCTTCCCCAAAAGCGCCTATTTGATGCTATGCGCTACAGCCTGCTTGCAGGAGGCAAGCGTATCCGCCCGGTTCTGACGCTCGAATTCTGTCGGATCTGCGGCGGAGACTGGCAGAGCGCTATTCCCTTCGCCTGCGCACTTGAGATGATCCATACTTACAGCCTTATCCACGATGATCTGCCATGTATGGACAACGACGATTACCGCCGGGGACGTCTCACCAATCACAAGGTTTTCGGCGAGGCGCTGGCTGTCCTCGCAGGAGACGGTCTTCTGACCGCCGCATTTGAAATCGCTGCGAACGCGCCTGCGGACCCTGCAGTGACCGTCAAAGCCATCCGCATTTTGTCGGAGCAGGCAGGTGAACTCGGTATGGTTGGCGGACAGGTACTCGATATGGATGCGGAAGAGCAGGAACTGACGGAGCAGGGAATCTACGATATCCAGTGCCGCAAGACCGGCGCACTCATTCAGGCGGCCTGCCAGATTGGCGTAGTAGCTGCAAACGGGACAGAGCAGCAACTCGACGCCGCAAAGACCTATGCGCAGAATCTCGGTCTTGCGTTCCAGATCCGCGACGATATGCTCGACGTTCTGGGTGACGCAGCCAAGCTTGGCAAGGCGACGCATGTGGATGAGCAGAAAAACACGTTTGTCCGCCTGTACGGCATCGGCGCGTGCGCAAAAATGATCGAGTCAGAGACAAAGACAGCCATTGAGGCGCTTGGCTGCTTTGAAAATTCTGAATTTCTTGTGGAAATGGCCCGCCAACTTGCGCTTCGTGAATACTGATTCATTCGACACACACGAAAAACAGGAATGTAACAGAAAGTTTATGAATATTTGCTTGTATATACATCTGTGATATGATATACTAACTTTGCAATGGTGCAGTATTCTAGTCAGCTTTGCCGGCTGCGAGGAAGGGCCTAAAAATCCTTTGTTTGGCATACCTGTGAACCCCGTGGTGTCTGCTTCTTACGCCCAGTCTGGGGTGGATGCTGTGGGAAGGCGATTTTGCGCCTGCGGCGGACGGGCTGTCTCCAATGGCATGGAGAAGATGACCCGGTCGCTGTGGAGACTGGATATTGTGCAGCGGCGAACTCCCTTTGCGGTATCCGACCGTTGTACGATACCGGATATGAACCTGCATTGCGGTGCTACCCGGCTTCAAGCCGTGAACGCTGTGTGCAGAGTAGCCTGCCTTGCGTGAACCGGCCGGGAAAGGGAAGCTGATGCGTCCAGCGCTCATGGCCTTGAGCACAGACGATATTCCCTTGAAAGACGGTTTGCAAAAGAGGATAAGAGTCGGAAAAAGCTGTTGTGGAAATCACCTAGACTGTCGAAAGGGCTTTTATGGGATTGCGGTACGGACTAAGTGGCAATCGGGTAGTGGCCATGGCGACAGGCCAACGCGAGCATGAAAGGGGAACCACCTCCATCGGCGACGAGAGGATGCTCCCGGGGAAAACAAACCCGACCTAAGCCGTAAGATTAACCATAATAGCTGCCATTGTACATTTGTAAATCCTGATGAGATGCCGCATATGCGGCATTTTATCAGCATTTACATTTTTTCTGTATTTACGCAAAAATAAGTTTACATAATTTATGTGGAGGCTGTCTTGGCTGCTGCGAAAAAGAAAAAGGCCGGTAAATCGGCTAAACCAGATTTCAAATGGATCGCGCTGATCTTTCTGACGACTGTTCTGATTTCGGCCCTGATGAGTTTTGTGTCGTCTAATCTTCTGGAAGGTGCGGGACTTGCGCTGTCCTTTGTGATTTTGATCTGTATTGTTCTGACCGGTATTCTGTTTGACATCATTGGTGTTGCCGTCACGGCAGCGGACGAGGTCCCGTTCCACGCAATGGCCTCGCGTAAAGTTCCAGAGGCGGAAGACGCACTGCGCCTGATTCGCAACGCGGGAAAAGTCTCGTCGTTCTGCAATGACGTGATCGGCGATATCTGCGGTGTTATCTCCGGATCTGCCGCAGCGGTCATTGCTGCGCGCGTGCTGCTCCTGAGCAAAAGTAAGTCGGAGATTTTTATCACGCTGCTGCTGTCTGCAGTTGTTTCCGGCGTAACAGTCGGCGGAAAGGCCTGCGGCAAGTCACTTGCCATGAACAGCAGTACCGCTGTTGTGCGCACGGCAGCGAAAGTCCTATGTTTCTTCCGGACGCTCCCACAGCGCCTTCGGAAAAAACACGCAGAAAAATGAGGACTCCATGCTTTTAGATACAATTCACTCCAGACAGGATCTGCTGGACATCCCAGAAGCGCAGCTTGGAACGCTCTGCGATGAAATCCGACAATTTCTTGTACAAAACGTCAGCCGCACCGGCGGCCATCTGGCATCCAACCTCGGCATTGTCGAGACGACGGTGGCAATCCATCGCGTCTTTGACACCAGCCGCGACCGGCTTGTGTTCGATGTCGGGCATCAGTGTTATGTGCATAAAATGCTCACCGGCCGTATGGAGCGGTTTGACACGCTCCGCCAGCAGGGAGGGCTTTCCGGCTTTCCAAAGCCCTGTGAGAGCGTACACGACGCCTTTATCGCCGGCCACGCATCCAACGCTGTTTCCGTTGCACTCGGTATGGCCCGCGCCCGGACGATGGAAGGGGCAGACTATCATGTGCTGGCTCTGATGGGCGACGGCGCGCTGACCGGCGGCCTTGCTTATGAGGGTTTCAACAACGCTGGTGCAAGCCGCGAACCCATGATTGTCCTGCTTAATGACAATGGCATGTCCATCACGCCGAATGTCGGCGCGATTTCTCGTTATCTTGCGCAGGCGCGTCTGCGTCCCAAATATCTCGACCTCAAATTATGGTACAGACAGACAACGGCCAAAAGTGCTTTCGGCCGTCGGCTCTATGCACTGACCCATAAGGTCAAAGAGCACATGCGCCGCAGCATTCTTGGCACAACGCTGTTTGAGAATCTGGGGTTTACCTACCTCGGCCCGGTAGACGGGCATGACATTTCCAGAATTGAAATGCTGCTGAAGACGGCTGTCGCGCTGCATGAGCCTGTCCTCATCCATCTCATCACGAAGAAGGGGCGTGGCTATGCGCCGGCAGAAAAAACGCCGCAGGAGTTCCATGGTATCGGGAAGTTTGACCCCGAGACGGGTCTGAGTGAGACTGTATCCGTCCCGACCTTTTCTGATATTTTTGGACAGGAGCTTGGCCGGATGGCCGCCAGCGACAAGACTGTCTGCGCTATCACTGCAGCTATGCAGCACGGAACAGGCCTTGACCAGTTTGCGGCTGATTTCCCGTCTAGGTTCTTTGATGTCGGCATTGCCGAGGGCCACGCAGTCTGCATGGCTGCGGGACTTGCCAAACAGGGAATGAAGCCTGTTGCGGCGATCTATTCTACTTTTTTGCAGCGCGCCTACGACATGCTGCTGCATGATGTTGCCCTACAACAGCTGCATGTCGTCTTAGCGGTTGACCGCTGCGGTATTGTCGGTGAAGACGGCGACACACATCAGGGCATGTTTGACGTTGGCTATCTCCGTCAGGTGCCCGGTATGAAAATTTTCAGTCCCGCCAGCTTTGCTGAACTGCGCGAGGATCTGCATACGGCGTTCTATGCCTGCACCGGTCCTGCAGCCATCCGCTACCCGCGTGGGGCGGAGGGCTGCTATCAGGTGTCTGCCTCCCAAACCTGTATCCGGGAGGGGTATACCTGTACGATCATCTGCTATGGAACAATGGTCAATGCCGTGCTGTCCGCGGCGGATACCATGCAGGCTGCGGGCTACCGGCCAGAAATTCTGAAGCTGCGCACCATCTCTCCAATCGACTGGAGCACGATCGAAGCATCTGCCCGGAAGACAAAGCATGTATTCGTTTTCGAGGAAACGTCTGACCGGGAGTGTCTGGCCGATGAGATCTTTGCTCATCTGATCGAACATGGAATTCCGGCAGTTTGCTGCAAACGGAATCTCGGGCGCGGCTTTATCCCCCACGGTGCGCCTGCCGCGCTGCTTGCGGCGGCAGGTTTGGATGCGGATGCACTCACAAAACTGATGCAGGAGGAACTTTCCTGATGAAACATAAGGAACGGTTGGATGTGCTTCTTGTCGCGCGCAATCTGGCGGAATCGAGAAGCAAGGCGCAGGCTATGATTATGGCGGGTGAGGTCTATGTCAACGAGCAGAAGGCCGACAAGGCCGGGCTTGAGATCAACATTGACGACGAGCCCGTGGTCGAGGTGCGCGGCAGCGCCTGTCCATATGTCAGCCGCGGCGGGTTAAAGCTGGAAAAGGCGCTTCGAGATTTCCGTGTCAATCCAACAGGCTTTGTGTGCAGCGATTCCGGCGCGTCAACCGGGGGATTTACCGACTGTCTGCTTCAGCAGGGAGCCAGCAAGGTTTTTGCCATTGATGTCGGTTATGGCCAACTTGCATGGAAGATTCGTTCTGATCCGCGCGTGGTCGTAATGGAGCGGACGAATATCCGTTATGTCACGCCGGAGGATCTCGGAGAACCGCTTGATCTGTCTGTCGTGGATGTGTCGTTTATTTCTCTGAAAATTGTGCTTCCGGCCATTCAGAAGCTGCTCAAACCCACCGGGCAGGTGCTCTGCCTTATCAAGCCGCAGTTTGAGGCCGGGAAAGAAAATGTCGGAAAGAAAGGCGTTGTGCGCGACCCTGCCGTACATGCGCAGGTGCTGCGCGATTTTACTGCGCTGGTCGCATCCCTGAACTTTACCATCCGGAATCTGACCTTCTCTCCTGTCAAGGGACCGGAGGGCAACATTGAATTTCTTGCGCATCTTTCCATGCAGCCCGGGCAGGAAATGCTTCCTGACATCGACGCGCTTGTCGCGCAGGCGCATGCAGCGCTGAAAGGGTAACATACGCTATGAAGATCGTCGTTTCGCCGAATCCTTACCGCGATAAACAATTCAAAAATGCCCGGCAGGCATGCTCAATTTTAAGAGAAGCAGGCGCGGAGGTCGCGCTTTGTTTGCCGTTCGATGTGGATAAGACGTTTGAAATTCCACATGATCTCCGTTTTCAGGACATTCAGAAAGAGATCAAAACGGCAGATATGTTGATCTGCTTCGGCGGCGATGGGACAATTTTACACTCGTCCAAAATCGCGACAGAGCATAATCTCCCAATCCTTGGGGTCAACATCGGCACAATGGGATTTATTGCGGAGTTGGAGTCCGGTGAGATTGAACTTCTGCGGAGAATTCCAAAAGGGGAGTATACGGTGGAAGAACGCACGATGCTGGATGTCAGCGTCGGAAACGGCCGTCAGACGATTTTCCATGAAACGGCGCTCAATGACGCGGTCATCACCAAGGGGGCGATTGCCCGCGTTGTACAGCTTGGAATCTACTGCGATGGAGTGGAGGCTACCAGCTACTCTGGAGACGGCGTCATTCTCTGCACCCCGACCGGCTCAACAGCCTATTCTATGTCCGCCGGAGGCCCAATCGTGGAGCCGTCTGCGAAGAATTTTCTGATTACGCCCATCTGCGCACACGCCATGCTGGCGAAGAGCATTGTTGTTGCGCCCAGCCGCGTGGTAACGGTTAAGGTTGGAAAAATCGGAAGACACAACGCGTTTTTGTCTGTCGATGGAGGCCGGGCCTTCCGGCTGAACACCGGGGATGAGATCGTAGTCAAAAGTTCGCAGAAGGTCACACGGCTGGTTCGGCTGAAGGATACCAGCTTTTTTGAGATTCTGAACCGAAAATTCATTGATAAAATGAGGTAACACGACTATGAAATCGAAACGCCAGGAGAAAATTCTGGAACTTATTGCAGACCACAGTGTCCAGACGCAGGAACAGCTGCTAACTGAGTTGAACGAGGCTGGCTTTTCCACTACGCAAGCAACCATTTCCCGCGACATCAAGCAGCTGCGCATCATCAAGGAACTGGGGCCTGACGGCGTTTATCGGTATGCGACTGCACCCAAACCTGCGGAACATACTTTCTCTGCCAAGTTGAATCTGATCTTCCGGCAGTGTATTACCAGCGTGGACTATGCACAGAACATGATCGTCGTCAAGACCATGCCCGGACTTGCAAACGGCGCCGCCTCCGCAATCGACAAGCTGAACATCCCGGAAATGCTCGGGACGCTTGCGGGCGACGATACGTGCTTCGTTGTGCTGAAGGACACGCAGGCCGCTGCCGAGCTCTGCGCCGAGATCCGGGAGCAGATCGAGCACTAAGTTCCAGACAGAACAGGAGGAAGACCGATGCTTTCTACCCTGCATATCGAAAATATTGCCGTAATCGAACAGGCAGAGATCGCCTTTGACAGTGGTTTTAACGTTCTTACCGGCGAGACCGGTGCAGGCAAATCCATTGTCATAGACGCGATCTCTGCCATTTTGGGTGAACGGGCTTCACGCGAAATGATCCGTACCGGCGCACAGAAGGCGTTTGTCAGCGCAATTTTTTCCGGCGTTCCGGAACTGCCATGGTTTGTGGAAAACCATGTTCCGTATGAGCCGGAACTCGGTATCTCCCGTGAGATTTTTGCTGACGGAAAAAACAGCTGCCGCGTCAGCGGAAAGCCCGTCACAGTCTCGACACTCAGAAAGCTTGGCGCCCAGCTGATTCAGATCCATGGTCAGAATGATTCCCAACAGTTATTTGACGAGACAACGCACATCGGATATCTTGACCTGTTTGCACATGATGAAACACTGTTGGAGGATTACCGGCAGGCGTACGACAAGGTCAGCGTCGTGCAGCAGGAGATCCGCCGCCTGTCCATGGACGAATCGGAAAAGCTGCGTCTGGTCGAAACGCTGAAATTCCAGATCGATGAGATCGAACGCGCGGAATTGCAGCCGGGAGAAGAGGAGGAACTGCTTGAACGCAGAAAGGTGCTCCAGAACGCTGAAAAGCTGACGGACGCGATGGAAGCGGCTGTTTCCGCGCTCTATGGGGATGAAACGTCGGACGGCGCGGCAGCCATGATCGCAAACGCCGCGCACGCGCTGGAACGGGTCAGCCGCGTGTCAGATGAAATGCGGCAGCTCAGCGGAAAGCTGAACGACCTCATGTATACCGCGCAGGATATTGCCGACGAGCTGCGGGACAAGAAGGACGATCTAACCTATTCTGCCGATGAGCTTGAGCAGATCGAAGAGCGCCTTGATACGCTCCACAAGCTCAAGCGCAAATACGGCGGCAGCGTCGAGGATGTGATCGCGTTCTGTGAAAAGGCGAAGCGGCAACTTGACGAGGTGGAATTCGCCTCCGACCATATTGAGCAGCTTCAGAATAAGTTATCTACGCTGCAAAAGACTATGCAGGAAAAAGGAATGACACTTTCTTCTACACGGAAATCTGCGGCAAAAACCCTCCAGGCGGCGATCTCTTCCGAACTGATACAGCTGGATATGCCGAAGATCCAGTTTGTCTGTGAGTTTTCGGAGCAGTCCCCGCAGGAAAACGGTTTGGATTCCGTCCGCTTCTTGATGTCGGCCAATGTCGGCGAAGCATTGAGGCCACTCGCCAAGGTTGCCTCCGGCGGCGAATTGGCGCGCATTATGCTTGCAATGAAAAATGTGCTCGCGGCAGAGGATTCTGTCGGAACCATGATTTTTGATGAAGTCGATGCAGGTGTCAGCGGCCGAGCAGCGCAAAAGGTCGCATATAAACTATGGACAGTCGCAAAGGGCCGTCAAGTTCTATGCGTAACGCATCTGCCACAGATTGCTGCAATGGCTGATACGGAATTCACGGTTGAGAAAAGCGTGGAAAACGGAAGAACGTATACAAGTGTTCTGCGTCTGGATGAACATGGGCGCAGGCAGGAACTGGCACGTCTGACCGGCGGAAGCATGATCACCGAAACAACGCTTGCAGGTGCGGCGGAACTGCTGCGGCTGGCGGAGCAAACCAAGAAGGGAGTATAACATGAAAATTCGGAGAATAATTCTTTCGGTTGCTGCTGTGCTGCTTCTCTGCACGGCAGTCAGCGCGGCGGAATACACCGACGTATCCGACACGCATTGGGCATATAAGCAGATCGATTATCTCAGCGCAGAGATCACCGGCTATCCGGACGGCTCCTACAAGCCGGAAAAGAGCGTTTCGCGCGCGGAATTCCTCACGTTGTTCGCCCGCATTGCCTTCCCGGACGAGTGGAAGCGTGTGGAGGGAGAAGAATGGTGGAAATCGGCCTACGAGGTCTGCAAAGCGCATGACCTTCTGGACAATATTACCGGCAGCCGCTTTGAGGCCATGCCGCGCGGCGAAATTGCAAGACTGCTTGGAACGTTCTGCAATGGCTGGGGCGGCGTGAATGAACGCGCCGATGCTGCAAGCCAGTACGTTATCAACTGGAAGGAGCAGCGCATGGAATCGACCGAATGGCAGCCGTTGTTTGCCGACACAAAGGAATACGAAACCTTTAACAGCAGTCTGCGCACCTGTACCAATCAGGGCCTTCTAACCGGTTATCCGGACGGAAGTTTTAAGCCTGCGAAGGGTGTCACTAGAGCCGAAGCTGCGGCAATTCTTGCCCGACTCAAGGCACAGATTGTTTTACGAGAGACTGGTGCTGAATATGTCTGCACAGTCGGGGATTACTGGCTGATGCAGGAGGGACAGTCTGGCACAGATGCACTTGTTCTTTATGAGCCATACAGCGGTAAGAAGCATCAGACGATCCGGACGCAGCTGACGCCTGAAGCGCTTTTGAGCGGACGGCTTCTGACTGGCTCCGACGGTATGTACGTCTGGGGGCAGGCAGGTCTTTATCAGCGCAGAGGCAGCACGCTTGAGCAGATCACGGACGAGCCGGTTCTGGATTTCTGCTGGTCCGGCGATAATACACTCTATTTCCTGAGTTGGGACGCAGAGAAGCCTATTCCTTCGTATTTATACGCTGCTATCTATTTCCCTTGCGCCTCGAAGGTGATGAAACTGGAGAATCCAGGGCAAAATGCGGCGCTTAGTGCCGTCGCTGAGTGTGACGAGAACAACTCCATGCAGAACTTGACGGATCTCTATGTGGAAAATGGGACAGTCTATGTCGTAGGTTCCTACTGCATGGGTATGATGGACACGCATGCCGCACTCTATGAGGTCAAAGACGGGAAACTCGCTGCGCTGTTTGGCGAATATTGATTGACAAACCGAAAAAAATACGGTATACTGCATTTGTAATAAGATCACAGTGACGAAGGGAAGAAGTACCCTGATACCCCGTTTCCAGAGAACTTTCGGTCGGTGCAAGAAAGCAGACGGCGTCAGGCGAATACATCCCGGAGCTGCCCTCTGAAACGCATTCTCGCGCAGTAGGGGTGTGTCGGGTGCGCCCGTTATCGCGCAGGGGCGTGTCTGCGCTCCGTAAGGCCGCTTCCGCAAGGAACCGGCAAACCAGAGGTGGTACCGCGATCGTTCGCCCTCTGCTCGCAAGAGCAGAGGGCGTTTTTGGCAGAAAGGAGCATATGATGCGTCAGAAAACCTGTTCCGCCTGCGGCGGCAAGATGCAGAGCCTTGGCAATATGGAACTGCAAAAGGGAAAATTCAGCATGCTGTTCGGCCATTGGGACCAGATCTTATCCGGTGCGCTGGACGTGGATGTTGAATGCTGTGAGCGCTGCAAAAAACTCGAATTTTACCTGCTCGGCGACGCCGAAACACCGGAAGCAAGCGGTATCCAGCAAATTGCCTGTCCCTATTGCAGCGATATGCACGACATGGACGATGCCATCTGTCCCCACTGCGGCAGACGACTGATGGAATTATAAACTCCTTGCGTCACATGGAGAAAACTATGAAAAAAATACACAAAATCCTGCTGGTATTTGTTCTTTTGGTCGTAGCCGTGGCCGTGAGCGTTATATCAAATCTGCCCATAGCCAAAACGCAGGAGGCGGTGGGAGAAGTGCTTCGGAAGAAGCTTGACCTCCCGCAGGATGCTGTCATAACCTGCGCCGGAGATTATACGGCGGATGAGTATGCACTGCTCTGGTTTACAGCGCCGGATCAGTACATGACGCTTTATCGGGCTGTGGACTGCCGTGTACTGAATAACGGCAGCTATTTGGTAAAAAAGATATACACCCCCAGCGCATACGCGCGGGATATCGTGCACGTTGTATGGCGGTATGCACGCGATATTGTTCTCATCAACAATTCCGACTGCCGGTCGATTGTGTGTGATACCTCTTATGGCGAGGAGAAAACGGAACTTTCGGCTGAAGATATTCCGTATGTTTTTCCATATGCACCGCCGTTCGGCACAACTGCCTGCGATTTTCTGGACGCTGTCGGAAACAGCATCCGATAATTGATAAAAAATTTTTCGCAAAAATTTTTCAAACATAGAAGGAGAAAACACAATGGGTATTTATGAAGAACTGCAGGCCAGAGGCCTTGTCAAGCAGGTCACGAACGAGCCGGAGATCCGCGAAATGGTCAACGCGGGCAAGGCCAAGTTCTATATTGGCTTCGACTGCACGGCAGATTCTCTGACTGCCGGTCATTTCATGGCGCTGACACTCATGAAGCGTCTGCAGATGGCAGGCAATCAGCCGGTTGCTCTGATTGGCGGAGGCACGACTATGATTGGCGACCCGTCCGGCCGCACTGATATGCGCAAAATGCTGACAAAGGAAGATATCGACCACAATGCCGAGTGCTTTAAGCGTCAGATGGAGCGATTCATTGATTTCGGCGAAGGTAAAGCCATCATGGTCAACAATGCCGACTGGTTGCTGAACCTCAATTATATCGAACTCCTGCGGGAGGTCGGCGCCTGCTTCTCTGTCAATAACATGCTCCGTGCTGAGTGCTACAAGCAGCGCATGGAAAAGGGCTTGTCCTTCCTAGAGTTCAACTATATGATTATGCAGTCCTACGACTTCTATCATCTGTTCCAGCACTACGGCTGCAATATGCAGTTCGGCGGCGATGATCAGTGGTCAAACATGCTGGGCGGTACGGAACTCATTCGCCGCAAGCTTGGCAAGGACGCGCACGCCATGACCATCACGCTTCTGACGGACTCGCAGGGCAAGAAGATGGGCAAGACCGCCGGAAATGCTGTCTGGCTCGACCCGAATAAGACCAGTCCCTTTGAATTTTATCAGTACTGGCGCAACGTCGATGATGCCGATGTTATGAAATGTATCCGTATGCTGACGTTCCTGCCGCTCGAGCAGATCGATGAGATGGACAAGTGGGAAGGCAGCCAGCTGAACAAGGCCAAGGAAGTTCTGGCGTTTGAACTGACGCAGATGGTGCACGGCGAGGAAGAGGCAAAGAAGGCCGAAGCCAGCGCCAAAGCACTCTTCGGCGGCAGCGGCAGCAGTGAGCACATGCCATCGACTGAGTTGACAGACGATGATTTCAATGACGGGAAGATTGATACCCTGACACTGCTTGTCAGATGCAGTCTGGCTGCGTCCAAGGGCGAGGGACGCCGTTTGGTGCAGCAGGGTGGCATCAGTGTCAACGATGAGAAAATCACAGATTTTGCAACTTCATTTGATAAGTCACTCTTTGAGGGCGAAGGCGCAATCATCCGCAAGGGTAAGAAGGTTTTCCACAAGGCGCTTGCAAAATAAATATTATGTCAACTTCCTGGAATACACCGGGCGGTATGCACAAACCAAATTTAAAAACGACACAGTTTTTTGGCGCATTCACAGTTGACTTTGCGCATTTAAAGCGGTATATTAGCAAACATAAAAAGCCGGACAGTACGGCAGAAGGGAGTTCATTATGATGCAGATTAACTTCAAGGATTTCAGCATGAATATGAGTTTCCTCTTTACCATGGCCCGCGAACTGTTTGCGGGCCTGTATTACCGTACCCAAAATGAGAAGCTGTCCGTATAAAACGTGTTTCCTTTGTAAGGTAAGAAGGAGGCTCTGTTCCGCGGACAGAGCCTCCTTCTTGTTTTAAAACCAACTGTTATCAAAGAAAAGGAGCAATTTATTATGAAAAAGATGCTTGCAATGCTTCTGGCGCTTGTGATGATCTTGGGACTCGCTGCTTGCGCCTCGACAAAGCCCGCAGCCGATGCCACTGCGACTTCCGAACCGAGTAATACCGGTGATTCTGCTTCTGCAGAAACGTCTGCTGAAGCTTCCGATGCTGCACCTGCCGAAAGCGGCAAGACCTACACTGTCGGCGTTTGCCAGCTTATACAGCATGAGGCGCTTGATGCTGCGACGCAGGGCTTCGTCGACGCACTGAAAGAAGCGCTCGGCGACGCCGTGACCATCGATGTGCAGAATGCCTCCGGCGATTCCGTCAACTGCGGCACTATCGTCAACGGCTTTGTCGCCAAGGGCGTCGACCTCATCATGGCGAACGCCACTCCAGCCCTGACCGCTGCCGTCTCCGCCACGGCTGATATTCCCATCCTCGGCACGTCCATCACGGCCTACGGTGTCGCACTGGATATCGACGATTTTAACGGCACTGTCGGCGGCAACGTCTCCGGCACGTCCGATCTGGCCGACCTGCAAAAACAGGCCCAGATGATCCTCGACTGGTTCCCCGAGACAAAGACGGTCGGCCTGCTGTTCTGCTCCGCCGAGCCGAACTCCCGCTACCAGATCGACGAGGTGCGCAAGGCGCTCGAGGCCCAGGGCGTGACCTGCGAGGAATTCGCCTTCACCGACAGTAACGACGTTTCCTCCGTCACCCAGAAGGCTGCCGATTTCTCCGATGTCGTCTACATCCCGACCGACAACACCGCCGCTTCCAACACCGAGGCGATCGCAAACGTTCTGATTCCCGCCGGTGTTCCCGCGATCTGCGGCGAAGAGGGCCTCTGCCGCGGCTGCGGCGTGGCGACGCTGTCCATCAGCTACTATGATCTCGGCGTGACCACCGGCAAGATGGCCGCGAAGATCCTGAAGGGCGAGGCCAATATCTCCGAAATGCCCATCGAATACACCGACGCGACCCCGAAGTACAACGCCTCCATCTGCGACCAGCTTGGCATTACCCCGCTGGATGGCTACGAGGCCATTGAAGGCTGAATCTGACGGTTTGACCGGTCACGGGCAAACGCCCGTGACCGGTAGAACTGAAAAAATCGTTTGCCCCTGCAATCGGCCGATAACCGTTTTTCTTTGCCGGTCGATTGCAGGCGCAGACCAAGAAGGAGAATGACTATGAATTTCCTTTCCGCGCTTCTTAATTCGCTGCCCGGCGCAGCGGCGCAGGGACTCATCTGGGGCCTGATGGCCATCGGCGTCTACATAACCTTTCGCATTCTCGATGTGGCCGACCTGACCGTTGACGGCTCCATCGCCACCGGCGGTGCCGCGGCTGTCATGCTGATCCGCGCTGGCATGAACCCGTGGCTGGCGCTGTTGTGCGCGTTCGCATGCGGCATGCTGGCTGGCTTTGTGACAGGAATGTTCCATACCAAATGCGGCATTCCCGCAATTCTGTCCGGCATTCTCACGCAGCTTGCACTCTATTCTATTAACCTGCGCATCATGGACAGCAAGGCCAATCAGGCCGTCGGCGTGGATAAATACCCGCTGATGGTCTCGCAGCGCTTCGTACGCGACCTGAGCCTGAAAAATCCGCTGCCTGTGCTGCTTCTTTTCACATTTGCCGTGATTGCACTTTTGTATTGGTTCTTCGGTACAGAGCGCGGCTGCGCTATCCGCGCCACAGGCGCGAACCAGAACATGGCTCGCGCGCAGGGCATCAATACGAATGCGAATGTCGTCTTTGGCCTGATGCTTTCCAATGGCCTTGTTGCGCTTTCCGGCGCGCTTCTTGCGCAGTTTCAGGGGGCAGCGGATGTTAACATGGGCCGCGGCGCGATTGTCATCGGCCTTGCCGCCGTTATCATCGGCGAGGTCATTTTCGGTAAGTTGTTCACGAACTTCGGACTCAAGTTGTTCGCCGTTTCCATTGGCGCTGTGATTTATTATTTTGTGCTCCAGATCGTGCTGCAGCTTGGACTGAATACGAATGACCTCAAGTTGATCACGGCCCTGATCGTTGCGCTCTTCCTCGCTATTCCGTATTGGAAGAGTAAAATGTTCCACGGAAAGACCAAAAAGGAGGAAACGCGCCATGCTTGAACTTATCAATGTCTGCAAGACCTTCAATCCCGGCACAGTCAACGCAAAAGTGGCGCTGAATGACCTGAATCTGACCTTGAACGACGGCGACTTCGTCACCGTCATCGGCGGCAATGGGGCAGGGAAGTCAACCATGCTGAACGCCATTGCAGGATCTTTCCAGATTGACAGCGGCAAGATCGTCATTGATGGCACGGACGTCACCGGTCTGCCGGAGCATAAGCGCGCTGCCCTTTTAGGCCGTGTGTTTCAAGACCCCATGATGGGAACCGCGCCAACCATGCAGATCGAAGAAAACCTCGCCCTTGCTGCCCGGCGCGGACAGCACCGGGGGCTGAAATGGGGTATCACAAAGGCGGAGCGCGCCGAGTACCGGAAGTGCCTCCACGCGCTCGACCTCGGCCTTGAGGACCGCATGACCGCGAAGGTCGGTCTACTCTCCGGCGGCCAGCGTCAGGCGCTGACGCTCCTGATGGCGGCGCTGCAGCAGCCGAAGCTGCTGCTTCTCGACGAGCACACCGCCGCGCTCGACCCGCGCACGGCAGCCAAGGTGCTTGACCTGTCTGACCGCATCGTGCAGGAGCACGGGCTGACCACGCTGATGATTACGCACAACATGAAGGACGCCATTGCCCACGGAAACCGTCTCATCATGATGGACGCTGGGCAGGTTGTCGTGGATGTATCCGGCGAGGAAAAGAAAAAACTGACCGTCCCGGATCTTCTCGCCATGTTCTCCCGCGCCAGCGGCAGCGACGAAGCCAGCGACAAAATGCTGCTGTCCTGAAAAACCGCCTCCGCAGCTATTCCGTGCTGCGGAGGCGGTTTTTATCCGGTTTTGCAGCAAACCATGGTTGAAGTCAGGAGAAAAGCGCAGTATACTGTAAGCAGACAGATACAAGAAAAGGAGCCTGAACCATGAAAAGAGTCGGAAGATGGACATGGATGCTGCTGACGCTGCTTCTGCTGCTGTGTGCATCAGTGCTTGCGGCAGATGAGAAGACCTATATTGAATTGGATGAAACGGTTGAGGCAGTGCTGACAAACAGTGATAGAATGAACTTCTATCTGGACATTCCGGTCGATGGAATGCGTATGCTGGTCGATTGGCAGAGCGAAGAAACTTGTAATATTTACATTAGCGGTAAAACTCATGATAGTGCAAACACTACGAACGCAGACGGAAACACAGTTTTAGGCGTACAAAAGGCCGGAGAGTATACTGTCACTGTGTACGATAATTCCCTGAAACAGGGTGAGACGCGGACTGTGCGGTTTATGCTGCGTGAATATAAAAACGACGCGCAGGAACCAAACGATGTAACGCCGACCGAACTGCACGACGGAGATGCCATCAGCTTCACGCTGGACGGCGGTGATCGGGATCAATTTGCATTTACGACAACAAAGCCCGGACAGGATATTGCCCTGACCTTTGGTGGATTCTATTATGCGGATAGAACGTCATTTAAGCTAAGTGGGATCGGTACGTCGTATACAATTGATGGAAACGGAACCGTTTTTCTACATGCAGGCGAGCCGGGAGCATATCAATTTTCTCTTTACATGTTTTACATGTCAGGAGACGGAGAAATTTCGCGTTCCATGGAGGTTCATCTGCTGGACGGCGATGAAAACGAGCTGAACGACACGAAAGAGACTGCGACTCCGCTGCCAATCGGCACAGACGCCGCTTTCAGCATTGGCGGAATCAATGATGAGGACTGGTTCAGCTTTGAAGCAGTGCCGGAGGAAGGAAAATCAAAGATCTATACGCTCCGTCTGCTGGATTTTGATCCTGAAAATTCAGAGACCGTCAGCTATAAAATTTATGCACCTGACGGATCTGTGGTAGCCGGAAACAGCACAAGTTCACGGCACACGCGTGTCTTTTCATGCAGCCAGCAGGGACAGTACACCATTAAGCTGTCCGCGTCGGATATCCAGCGCACACTGCTACGCATCCGTGTGGAGGAGGGCGGTGACGATCCCTATGAAAGCAACGATACATGGATCGTGCAGCCTATATCGAACCGGGCCAGCTGATCTCGCATGTTTTAAACAGCGGCGATACGGATTGGTTCTGCTTTACTGTTCCGGAAGATCACATGACGCTGCACGTCAGCTCTGACTGCGCTGGGGTGTCTGCCAGTGGTTATACCGGACGGGATCTTGCAGAATATGGGGAATCCGCAAAAACAATTTGGAGCGAAAGATACAAGAGTGCCAGCAATCTGTATTGGAAACTCGACGAAAAGGAACTTTACTACATCAGATTGAGCGGCGGCTCCAGTGAGAAAATCTGCTCGACGATGATTTCCCTGCTCCCGCCGGATGAAATCGAAGATAATGATGCATGGTACCGCGCCACACCGCTTTACGAGGACGTTGTGCAGGCGTTTGATCTTTCTGCGCCGAATGATACAGAATGGTTCCGATTTACCGTGCCGACAGGCAGCCAGAAAGTATTGCTGCTGGATATCACAAAAACGGACACTGGTGATGACGTTCATGACAGTGCGTATGCCGATTTTAATCTCTATCGGGAAGTATATTTTAACGGTCAGGATGATAGCAGTCTCTATCGGTTTCGTCTAGACAACACATATTGGCCGACTTCAAAGCGCTGCTCTTGGAATCTGGAACCGGGCACCTATTATCTGTCAGTTGCACCTTTGAGTGCGAGGCGTGTACAAACACTGAGCATTGGCTACAAGATTCTCCCCCAGCTGGGCAACGACACAATCGCGACTGCTGCACCGCTGACAGAAAAGGTATGGCAGGACGTATGGCAGGATGGGTATTTCTCCATCGGCGAGCACAAGGCCGGAGAAGTCGTCCAGATTCAGCGCGACGAGGGCGGAAGCGAAATGAATAATAATATTGTTGTTTATGACGCTGATGAACAAAAAATTACATATTCGTATCGTGGCAGTTTCAGCTTCCGAATTCCCGCGGACGGAGTCTACTATCTCAGAATACCTGAATTCGATGTGCCTCTGAATGCAGAAAATGAACCCATGCGCCCGATTCGTATCCGGTACTATACCCACAACGATAAAATTGGAGCAGCAGAAAGCATAGCCATGCGCCCGAACGAATCTGTATTTCTTGATCTGTGGTTCAGCCCGGAGATTCGCAATAGTTTGAAAGTCGAATCCGAAGATGAAGCACTGACATACGATTTAGAAACGGGATACCTGACTGCACCCAACACTCCGGAAGGGGGCGCAGATCTTGTCTTCTCCAACGGATACCCGGAAGGCGATGAAAGAAGGGTCGAAGCGGTTACGCACGTTATCTGGTCGGAAAAGCTGCTGTCAGGCGTTTCAATTTCCAATGCGCCGCAGTCTCTTTCCGTCGGCAGCTCTGTGCAGCTGGATGCAGCTGTAAGCCCGGAGGATTATATCTGCCATATATCCTGGGAAAGCTCCGACCCCTCCGTCCTGCGTGTGCTCTCCAACGGCAAGGTCGTCGCCGTTGGACAGGGTGAAGCGGTGATCACGGCGAGTGTTGGCGAATGCACTTCGTCCGTCACCATCACCGTCACCGGCGAACAGCCCGGTGAGTCGGGCCTGACCGGTGTCTCGCTCGACCGCTATACGCTGACGCTCTACGCCGGAGAAGAGGCCGAACAGCTGACCGCGACGCTGAAACCCGAGGGAACAGAAGCGGTCGTCCGCTGGACGTCCAGCAACCAGACTGCCGCCACCGTCAGTCAGGACGGCAAGGTCACGCCGCTTGCTGCGGGCGTTACCGTCGTAACGGCGGCAGCGGGGGACTACCGCGCCAGCTGCATCGTGACCGTCCAGCCCGAACGCGTCCGCGTGACCGGCATCCGGTTTGACGAGCCGACGCATACGCTCATGATGGGCAGCACCGTCACGCTCCAGCCCATCATCGCCCCGGACGACGCGACCGTCAAAAATCTGACCTGGGTCAGCAGCGACGAGCAGACCGCGACCGTTTCCCGCACAGGCATCGTAACGGCCCTGTCCGTCGGCGAAACAACAATCACCGCTACAACGGTTGATGGCGGCTATTCTGCCGAGATCAAAATCATCGTTACCGCCGCCGCGCAGCTTGGTGACGTAAACGGCGACGGCTATATCGACGCTGCCGACGCGCTGCTCTGCCTGCGTGCATCCGTTGGTCTGATTACGCTCACGCCGGAGCAGGAAGCTGCTGCAGATGTCAACCATGACGGTCTGGTCGATGCAGGCGACGCGATTCTGATCCTGCGCTACGACGCAAGACTCATCCCGAACCTCAACTGACGGGGGCAGCGCTATGAAAAAAAGACTTTTCCCATTGCTTCTCGCCCTGATGCTGCTGATTACACTCTGCACGCCATTCGCGCAGGCTGCGGGCCGCGTGCTTACGGTCACTTCGGTCAGCGGCCGTGCAGGCGAAACAGTTTCCGTACAGGTCCGTCTGGCCGGCAGTGTGAACAGCGGCAGATTTGAACTTGCCTACGACTCGGCAGAGATCGAACTGCTCCAATGGAGCGGCGTGGAAGGCGCAATGTGCGTCTTCAATCATGAACAGCCTGGTCTGCTGCTCATGACATTCGTATCGACAGCTGTACTGGAGAATACTGACTTGTGTACGCTGCAATTCCGCATTTCCAAAGCGACACCAGAAGGCGGCAGTGCCGTTACTTTGAAAAACCTTCGCCTGTACGGCGAAAACGGCGCTTCCGTTGCGGCTGCTGTAGAAAACGGAACCGTTTCCCGCAGCACCGCCCGGCTGATCCTCAGCCGTGAACAGACGGCAGAGCGGCAGTCCGTCCGCATGGCGATTAAGCTGGAAGGAACGTTATCTCCGGCAGGCGGGAATTTTACGCTGCAATATGACCCCTCCTGCTTGCAGCTGACCGCTGTTCTGAAGCTGCACCCGTCAGCAGATCTTTTGACATGGAATGAGCCGGAACTAGGAACGGTTCACGTCAGCTTCAGCGGCAAGCAGCCGATTTCCGCAGGAGAACTTTGTGCAGCCATGTTCCGAACGGTCGGTACGGCGGGAGAGACGTCTGCCGTCACGCTGACGAACGTGCGCATGTACGACACGGATGGGAAGCTGCTTGATGCGTCCGCAGAAGATGGCAGCGTCGATGTTGTACTCCCGTCTGACCGCGCACCCAAGCTGTGGGCCGTCGGCGGCGCAATCCAGGCAGACGGCTCAGCAGTTGTGTCCGTCATTCTGCAAGGGCGCGGCGTCGTCTGCGGCGGAAGCTTTACACTGACTTATGCTCAGTCCCTTTCTGCGCAGGCGGAGCCAGAGAGCAACTGCCAGATCAATGCGGAACCTGGCAGAATCCGCGCTAGCTTTGCCTCGGCAACGCCGGTCGCAGACCAAATCACGCTTTTAAAAATCACAATTCAAAACGCTGTGCCCGGCAAGATTGATCTGTTGGACGCCGTATTTCTTGATGACGACGGCAGCCGCATTGCCGTTGCGGACGTTCGGCCCACAACGCTGAGTCGAACCAGTTCCGCTGCGGCTTTCGCCGGAACGCTGCGGGCCGATACGGTCGGCGGACAGACACAATATCTGCTGGATGTGGACGTGAGCGACATGCACGCTGGAACCCCGGAAGCAAGAACGGATTTCACCTGCCTGTTGGCTCTGTATGACAGCGAAGGTGTGTTAGAGGGACTTTCTATTCAGAAGATCATTGCAGCGGACACTGGCGTGAATGAGTTGACTCTCGCCGCCAGTACGTCTAAAGTGCCGTCATATGCAAAGGTCTTCCTTTTGACAGACTCCTCCGCATGTCTGCCGCTCTGCAGTGCGCTGCAGGCTGCCTTTGAACGCGAATGAAAAACAAAGCAAGAACTGACCACCATTTATTCGGAGGGGTCACGGATGTCTATCTTGCACTGATGCTGAGCGTGTTTCTCCTCTGGCCGGGAACGGACGGATATACAAAGATCACGGCAGCAAAATATCGATTGTTTCTGATTTTGACAATCGGCTACTGTGCAACCAACGCATTGCTGTATCTGGAACTACTCGTAATGCGGCAGATTAGAACGGTTCCATTTCGTGAACTGTTGCGTGCCGTTAGGCCCGCAGAATGGCTGATGCTAGGCTATGTGCTGTGCAGCCTACTCTCCTCACTGCTTTCACCATGGCGCAAAGACACATGGCTCGGCCTTCTCCGACGAGAGGGATTTTTGACGCTTGCGCTGTATGGTGTAATCTTCCTGCTGCTTGGACGGCTTGCACGTCCGAAAAAATGGCTGCTTGACGTTTTTGGAGCGGCAATGAGCCTGTGCTGTCTGCTGTCGCTCTGGCAGCTGGCAGGTGGAAACCCGCTTGGTCTGTATCCGAATGGACTGAGTTATTCCGACGCTGGAACAGCCTACAGTGGGGCATATCTCGGGACGATTGGCAACACGGACCTGTTGGCAGCTGTGATGTGCGTAGCTGTTCCTGCGTTCTTCTATGGGGCATGGAAGCTTCGGCGCCACTGGCTGCTTGTGCCGCTGGCACTTTGTGTGACCGTCAGTATCTGGATGGATGTTTCTGCTGGACTGCTCGGCATTGCGGCGGGTCTTGTCCTGCCGCTTCCGCTGGCGTTGGGTGAAAAAAAGCGCCGCGCAGCGGCGATTACGATCGGATGCAGTCTGGCAACAGCTTTTTTTGCGATACTTTTGCTCCCAGGATTGCCTGGGATGCTCGGCGAAGCGCATGAGATCTTGCAAGGGCGTGCAGAAGACGAATTCGGCTCCGGACGAGTCTTCATCTGGAAAAACGTCTGGCAGGCAGTGAAGGAACGGCCGCTGTTTGGCGGCGGTCCAGATACGCTGTCCCATCGCATCACGGCGTATTTCGAGCGTTATGATGAGGCAACGAATATTATGCGCCGTTCCGGAATCGATACGGCACATAACGAGTATCTGAATATCCTTGCAAATCAGGGGATTTTTGCACTTCTCTGCTGGCTGGCCGCACTCGGATACTCTGCTGTTCGATTTGTCAGAACGGCAGGCGAGGAACCTGCAGTTCTCATCTGCGGCAGCGCGGTACTCGGGTATTGTATGCAGGCATTCTTCGGCATTTCCATGTGCTTGTCAACGCCGTTTTTCCTGATTGCATGGGCAATATTGGAGAATCGTGAAAGTTGCCGAAAGAAAATTGAATAGATAAAATGACCGCGCTGGGAGGCCCAGCGCGGTTTTTACATCTTAAGCGGGGGGTTATTGCACGCAGCGATAACAGACTTCGGTATCCGATGCAGCTTCGCCGCGCTTGAATTTCAGCAAATTGTCTACCGTTGTCGCCGCAATGTTATTCAGCGCCTCTCGAGTTAAAAATGCTTGATGAGACGTGACAATCACATTGGGCATCGAAATCAGCCGCACCAGCACATCGTCTTCAATAATGCTGTCCGAGCGATCCTCGTAGAACAGGTTGCTCTCCTCCTCATAAACATCCAGGCACGCAGCGCCGATCCTACGGCTTTTAAGTCCGTCAATAAGCGCTTCTGTGTCGATCAGCGCACCTCTGGAGGTGTTGACGATCACGACGCCTGGCTTCATTCCAGCAATAGCGGCAGCGTCAATCATATGCTGTGTCTCGCTAGTCAGCGGGCAGTGGAGCGAAACCACATCTGCCTGCGCCAGCAGTTCCAGCAGCGGCACATAGGATAACCCATTATCAGGGGATGGAAATTTGTCATATGCCAGAATCCGCATACCGAAGCCCTTGCAGATCTCGGAAAACGTGCGTCCGATTTTGCCGGTTCCCACAATGCCGGCTGTCTTGCCGTGCAGATCAAATCCGGTAAGACCGGAAAGGCTGAAATTAAAATCACGGGTGCGGATATAAGCCTTATTGGTATGCCGGTTGACTGTGAGCAGCAGTGCCATTGCATGCTCTGCCACAGCGTAAGGTGAGTACGCAGGGACACGGAATACCCGGATTTTCCCGAAACATGCTCGGATATCTACATTGTTGAATCCCGCACACCGCAGGGCGATCACTCTGACTCCAAACGCATGCAATTCACGAACAACGGCATCATTCAGCGTATCATTGACGAATACACATACGCCGTCAAACCCGCTTGCCAACGAAACAGTATCTTCGTTCAGCTTTGTCTCAAAATACTTCATTTCCAGCCCCGTCCCAGCTGTGTATGCGTCAAAACCCGGACGGTCATACGGCTTGGCATCGAAAAAGGCAATTTTCATACCTGCACCTCACCAGATCAAATTTTCTCTAGTTTTTGCACAGATACAAAATATATTCCAATCGAGACAATTATCTGTGGACGGGGCGGAGCGTGATATTGTCTGTTATGGCAAGCCCGCATTCCGAAAGAAGTGCTTGATACGGCGCAAACGAGTCCGGCTGAAAGAAGCAGTTTGGGTCGTGCGCATCGATACCAACCACAATCGTGCTGTCGCAGGCTTTCGCAATATGGAAGAAGCGTGCCGAAGGGTAGGTACGGTTTGCGCGCAGGCCCAGAAGGTTGAGTTCCAACGGAATGTTCCGCTCCTTTGCAGCGAGACACAATCGCTCCATCTCCTTGCGGTAGAGCGTTTCGGCGCCGGTGAAGTTGATCAAATCCGGATGTGCCAGATAGGTATACAAACCGATGTCCAGTCCTGCAATACACTGATCCACATAAGCTTTCAATATTTTGGGATCGTCCGTCGGTTCGTAGACATAGGCGCCATCGATCTCATTGTGGATATAGTGCTGGCCGAGCAGCAGATAGTCAACGGGATACTGCGTGATACGCCTGAGAAAATCGTCAAAAAAACGGGGATAAAACTCTGCCTCATAGCCAATCAGGATCTCAATGCGTCCGGCGTATTCTGCTTTCAGCGCCAGCAGTGTCTGGATATAGTTCTCCAGATCCTCTGGAAACATATGAAAATAAGAGATATAGCCATCCGGAAACCGGTATGGCGCATGCTCGGAAAAACCTAGCGTTCTGAAACCGTTTTTTATAGCAGACTCAATATATTCGCGCTCCGTTCCAATGGTGTGGTGGTTGCGGAACGTGTGCGTGTGATAATTATGAAGCATAGTACACCTCGAGTAAATTCTTAAGCCAGTATACCACGCAGCCGAGGCAAAAACAATGGCGCTGTCACAAAATCGCGCTTTTCTGTATATTCTGGATTAGAAACCGGAAGAACGGAAAGGGGAGTGGCGCCCATGGAAAAACAGCGGGTGGGCTTGGATGCGCTGCGTCCGGGGCAGCGCGGGATTCTGCGCGAAATTTTGATGCCGGATGATGCAAAGTCGCGCATGGAAGAACTGGGGCTGCTGCCTGACACAGAACTCAGCTGCCTGTATCGCGCACCACATGCGTCGCCTGTGGCATATGAGATCGGCGGCGCTGTATTTGCACTGCGGAAAACGGATGCGGCACAGATTATTGTGGAGGCGGTCAGATGAGCCGGAAGGAAACTAAGCCATATCCCATTGCATTGGCTGGAAATCCAAATGTAGGAAAGAGCAGCATTTTCAACGCGCTTACCGGACTGCATCAGCATACAGGAAACTGGCCAGGGAAGACGGTCGCAGTTGCACACGGCACATACTCTTACGCAGCGCAGACATATGACATAACAGATCTTCCGGGGGCATACTCGCTGAAAACTGGATCAGAGGAGGAGCACATTGCAGCGGAATATCTGTATACGCATACAGATGCCTGCGTAATTGCTGTCTGTGATGCGACGTGCCTTGCCCGAAGCTTGTCGCTTGCGCTTCAGTTGATGTTGCGGTGCAGAAAGCTGGTCATATGTGTCAATCTAATGGATGAAGCGCAGGCAAGAGGAATCCAGATTGATCTTCGTGCACTACAAATGCTGCTGGGTGTACCTGTCGTTGGTACATGCGCAAGCAATGCGGAGGATATCCGCCGTCTGCAGCAAACGATTCGCGACGTGACGGACGGCTATATTACAAGTACGACGCATCTGTCAGACCAATTTACACCTGCTGACTGTGTCCGCCATGCAAGGCAGCTTGCAGCAGAGGTTGTTCAAACAACAGGCAACGGAGGTTCACAGCGCAACATACGAATAGATCGAATCCTGACAGGAAAATATACTGGCACTGCCGTATTTCTTTTTTTGCTGGCCATTTTATTCTGGCTGACATTGGAAGGCAGCAATGTTTTTTCAATATGGTTGCAAAACGGATTTGACTGGCTGCAGCAGGTTTTAATTCGTGCCTGTTCACACTGTCCGCAGCGGCTTACAGATGCGCTGATAAATGGCATCTATGCAACGACGGCGCGCGTCACAGCCGTCATGCTGCCGCCTGCAGCAATTTTCTTTTTCCTGTTTTCCGTTCTGGAGGACGCAGGATATCTTCCACGCGCCTCATTCCTGACCGACCACAAATTTGCGCGCTGCGGCACCTCTGGCCGTCAGGCCCTGACGATGTGCATGGGGCTGGGATGTAACGCAGTCGGTGTAACAGGATGCAGAATCATGACAACACGCGAGGAAAAGCTGATTGCGGCCTGCACGAATGCGATGATTCCGTGTAATGGCCGGTTTCCGATGCTTCTGACAATGGGAACAGTCCTGCTGAGGCATGAAAACAGCGTTCTGCTGGCGTTGATCCTGCTAGCGGCAGTCTGCGTGGGCGCAAGCGGAAGTTTACTCGTTTCGGCGGCCATCGGAAAAGCGCTGCGCAGAAAAAGCAGTGCTCCGTTTGTTCTGGAACTTCCTGCGTATCGCCGTCCGCGGCTGAAAAAGATCCTGAATGACGCGATATTCGTAAAGACACTACATGTTCTTTCTCGCGCGTTGCTGGTTGCTGCGCCTGCGGGATTGCTCCTGTGGGTGTTTGGCGTGTGGCAGATGGGCGGAAAGAGCCTGCTGCAATGGATTGCACATGCGCTGGATGGAGTTGGACAGTTGATGGGCATGAACGGTGCGATTCTTCTGGGGTTCCTATTTGCAATTCCGGCGAATGAACTTGCAATTCCCGTGATCCTGATGTTGCTTACACAGCAGAATACGCTGAGCGGTGCACAGGGGCTGGACGCTGCCATGCAGTTGATAAACTACGGCATAACCGGAAAAACAGCTATCTGCTGCCTTATTTTCTGTGTGTTTCACTGGCCGTGCAGCACTACATTGCTTTCTATCAAACGTGAGACAGGGAGTATCTGGTGGACATTGCTGTCCGCTGTAATCCCAACAGCAGTTGGTGCGTTACTTTGCGTCGTCATTAATGTCGTTTTTTAAACTGAAAAAAACCGGACTGCACCCGTGCAGTCCGGTTTTTGGATGAGCAACAAGTAAACTTACTTGACCTCGACCTCTGCGCCAGCTTCCTTGAGTTCGGCAGCGATCTTCTCGGCCTCGTCCTTGGAGACGCCTTCCTTGAGGTTCTTCGGAGCGCCATCGACGAGTTCCTTGGCTTCCTTCAGGCCCAGGCCGGTCAGAGCACGGACAACCTTGATGACAGCAATCTTGTTGGCGCCAGCAGCCTTCAGAACGACGTCGAACTCAGTCTTCTCTTCCTCAGCGGCAGCAGCACCGGCAGCGGGAGCAGCGACAGCAGCGGCAGCGGCGGAAACACCGAATTCCTCTTCCAGAGCATGAACCAGTTCAGCCAGTTCAAGAACGGTGAGGGTCTTAACTTCTTCGATCATAGCAGTAATCTTTTCGGATGCCATTGTAGTTACCTCCAGTAAATTGTTCAGTAAAATGTTTCAGTCGAAATTTTATTGATTGATGGATTAGGCCTCTGCGGGAACTTCTTCCGCAGGAGCGCCGCCCTTCTGCTCCAGAATCTGGTTCAAAACAACTGCCAGAGAGGAGATGGGCGCGAGGAACGTGCCGAGAACCTGTGCAACAAGTGCGTTCTTGGAGGGCAGTTCGCCGAAGGACATGAGTTCTTCAACAGACAGAACCTTGCCTTCAACCATGCCGCCCTTGATCTTGACGACGTTCTTGTTTTTCTTTGCGAATTCGCAGACGACGCGAGCCGGTGCAATGGGATCATCGGTGGTGGAAGCCATGGACGTGGTGCCGTTGAGAAGTTCGTCGAACTCAGTGTAGCCTGCCTTATTGGCAGCAAACCGGGTCAGAGTGTTCTTGACGACAGCGTACTCGACTCCCGCAGCACGGAACTGATTGCGAAGCTCGGTATCCTGCGCGACGGTGATGCCCTTGTAGTCTACAAAAACAGCAGAAGTAGCGTTCTGAATTTTCTCAGACAGAGCATCAACGACGGTTTTCTTGCTTTCAAGTACCTTTGCGTTGGGCATGAATGTCACCTCTGAAAATAAAATGTCCTCACGCCAAAGACGTGAGGACACAAAAATGTTACCATTTGTGCGGAACCTCGGCAGGAAAGGTGAACCCTGTTACGATAAATTATCTCCTGCTGTCTTTGGCAGCTTGTATATTATAGCAGAATCTGCGCGAATGTCAAGAGCTATTTTTTAGATCTTGGTAGTAGCAACCTTGATGCCGGGGCCCATGGTGCTGGCAACGGTGCAGCTTCTGATATACTGGCCCTTTGCAGCGGCCGGCTTTGCCTTGATAACAGCGCCCATGAGTGCGTTGAAGTTCTCAGCGAGCTTTTCGGGGCCGAAGGAAGCCTTGCCGATGGGGCAGTGGATGATGTTGGTCTTGTCGAGACGGTACTCGATCTTACCGGCTTTGATCTCCTTGACGGCGGCGGTGACGTTGGGGGTCACGGTGCCGGCCTTGGGGGAGGGCATGAGGCCCTTCGGGCCGAGAACCTTACCGAGACGACCGACGATACCCATCATATCCGGGGTAGCGACGACGACGTCGAAATCGAACCAGTTTTCTTTCTGGATCTTCTCAACGAGTTCCATGCCGCCTGCGAAGTCAGCGCCGGCCTCCTTGGCCTCGTCGAGTTTTGCGTCCTTGGCGAACACGAGAACCTTGCGGGTCTTGCCGGTGCCGTTCGGGAGAACGATGGCACCGCGAACCTGCTGGTCAGCATGACGGGAATCAACGCCGAGTTTGATATGAACTTCAACAGTCTCGTCGAACTTGGCGGAAGCGGTCTTTACAACAAGATCCATAGCAGCGGGAACTTCGTACTGCGTGGAGCGGTCGATCAGTTTCGCACTGTCCTTATACTTTTTACCTCTAAACAATGTAATTTCCTCCTTAGTGGTGATTCGGAATGATTCCTCCCACATATTTATGAGGCTCGGCCTGTTGCCGATATACCTCGGTCAAGCTGTTATTACGGTTAAACTCAATCGACGACCACAATGCCCATGCTGCGGCAAGTGCCTGCAACCTGGCTCATAGCGGCTTCGATGGTGTTTGCGGTCAGGTCGGGCATCTTGCGTTCGGCAATTTCCTTGACCTGTGCCTTGGTGATGGTAGCAACCTTATCCTTGTTGGGTACGCCGGAGCCCTTTTCGATGCCCAGAGTCTTCAGAATGAGGGTCGGGGTCGGGGGGGTCTTGGTGACAAAGGAGAAGGAACGGTCAGCGTAAACCGTGATAACGACCGGGATCTTAAAACCAGCCTGATCCTTGGTACGCTCGTTGAATTCCTTGATAAACTGGGAAATGTTGACGCCATGCTGGCCGAGAGCCGGGCCGACAGGGGGCGACGCAGTTGCCTTTGCAGCGGGGATCTGCAGCTTGATATAGCCTGTTACTTTCTGTGCCATGATAAGCACCTCCTGAATAAATGTGGTGATACGCGCGCACGCGCGTATATTTGGCGGGGGTCAAGCCCCTCCCACGTTCCGCGTTCCTGCGGGGTCAGTCGTTGACCAGTTCGACCTGGTCGAGTTCCAACTCGACCGGCGTTTCGCGCCCGAACATGGAGACGATGACGCGAACCTTGTTCTTTTCGATATCGATCTGATCGACAGTTCCGATGAAGGAGGTCAGCGGGCCGTCGTTAATACGGACGCTGTCGCCTTCAGAGTACGCAACCACGATCTCGTGCTTTTCAATGCCCAGCTGCTGCACTTCCTCTTCCGTAAGGGGAGTCGGCTTTGTGCCAGAACCGACAAAGCCGGTCACGCCGCGGACATTTTTGACGATGTACCATGCCTCGTCGGACATGATCATCTTGATGAGAACGTAGCCCGGAAATACCTTGCGGTCGTACGTTTTTGGCCCGTTGTCGGTGATCTCGGTCACGGTTTCCATCGGGATGGAGACAATGTGGATCAGATCTTCGAGATGACGGGTCTCAATGGTTTTCTCGATGGTAGCCTTGACGGTGTTTTCGTAGCCGGAATAGGTATGCACAACATACCATTTTGCTGCTTCCGCCATGGTTTAGCCTCTGACCAGGGTAATGATACCGTTGACGACGACGCCGCCCACAGCATCGAAGACCCAGATGCAAATGCCGACGATCAGTGTGCACACCAGAACGATAACGGTGTTGTTGACCATCTGGCTCTTTGTCGGCCATACGACCTTCTTCAGCTCGCTCTTCATTTCACGGAACCAGCGGCTGAGACGCTTGCCAGTGCGGGCAAAGAAGTTTTCCTTTTTCGCTTCTGCCATGATGTTCACCCTTTCTGCTTGTCCGATGTGTTACTTCGTCTCACTGTGCACGGTCTGCTTCTTGCAGAATCTGCAATACTTTTTCAGTTCGATACGGTCGGGGTCGTTTTTCTTGTTCTTCATGGTGTTGTAGTTTCTCTGCTTGCATTCATTGCATCTGAGCGTGATCTTAACTCGCATGTTCGGCACCTCCTTAATACTTGCCTCCCTGCAAAACTGCGGCTATTGAAAATTTAGATGACGCCGAAACTACATGGCGTCCCGCAGCTTGAAAAATGGGCGCAAAAAAAGAAAACCCTTTTTTCACAGGTAGGGTCATATTATCATAAAACTCCCCGCAGGTCAACAAATTTTTGAGAAAAATACAGGAAATTTTTCGCGTGAATTGCAGGACGGGAGAAAATCTGCTATAGTAGTGAAAAACGGACAGGAAAGCAGGGAGACTTCGTATGAAGATCATGGCGATCGACTACGGCGACGCGCGCACGGGCGTTGCCATTTCAGACGCGCTTGGCTGGATGACCGGCCAGACGGCGGTGATCCACTCGTGGAAGCCGGAAAAGACGGCGGAAGAAGTAGCGAGGATGCTGAACGAAAGCGGTGCCGAGCGGCTTGTGATGGGGTTTCCCCGTAATATGGACGGCACAGAAGGGCCGCGCGCATCGCTTTACCGCGATTTTGCCGCGCTTCTGGAGCAGATAACCGGTATGAAACCTATTTTATGGGATGAGCGCCGCACGACGATTGAAGCGCATCAGATTTTAAGCGAAAACAATTATCATGGAAAAAAGCGAAAAAATGCGGTCGATGCCGTAGCAGCCAGTCTGATACTGGAGGGCTATCTGGCCTATCTCCGTAATCACAAGGAGTAAAAGATATGTTTACAGGCTATACCGACCAGACAGTCGATGTATTCTGGGGCATCCGGTTCAACAATGACCGGGCGTGGTTTGCAGAGCACAAGCAGGAATTTCAGGATGCGGTCATGACGCCGACAAAGGCGCTGGCAGGAGAACTCTACGACTGGTTTCAGAAACAGTATCCAGATTTGCACCTAAATGTGCACATTTCGCGCATTTACCGCGACGCGCGGCGGCTGTTCGGCCGCGGGCCGCTCAACGACCATATCTGGTTCTCGTTCCAGAACGCGATCGAGAACCGCGGTGAAGCGCCGTGCTTCTGGTTCCAGGTCGGCGCGGACGGCTACGGCTGCGGCGCGGGCTGGTGGATGCCGGCAGCGTCCGGCGTGCAGCTGCGGAGACTTCTTGACAACGACCCAAAGCGTGCGGAAAAGCTGCTGCGGCAGTTGGACGCGCAACAGATATTTGCGCTTTCCGGCCCCAGTTACGCAAGGCTAAAAGGTCACGCCGGAGAACCGGTTGGAAGGCTTTATAATATGCGCTCGTTTTCCATTGAAAGCATGCATCCGTTCGACGCGCGCAGCAGCAGTCCGGAATTAACGGAGTGGCTCAAGGAGGGTTTCCGGTTTCTGCTTCCATTCTACCAGCTTTTTGAACAGGCGTATGGCATGGCTGATTAAAAGACAGCCGGAGCAGAAAAATCTGCTCCGGCTTTTAATTTTTATGTCTGCCTCCACTTGCGGCAGCGGCGGGCTTTTCTGCGGCGCTTGACAACGCCGGAAATGATAAAGAACAGGATCACGGCGACAACGGCGGCGATCGTCAGGATCAGGTACAGCGTCGTGTTCGACGTTGAGGTCTTGACAAACAGCCACAGGTCGTTCATCGTCTGCGTGGCTTCCACGCCGAGCTCGGCAAACGCTTCGCTGCGCGCGAGCGTTTCGTCATCCGGGTAGGAGACGGGGCTGGACGTTACTTCCTCGTCCAGATAGTCCTTCGCGGCGGTCTCCGGGGTGGAGTAGCCGATGTAATCCAGATTGGCGGCGGAGATATCCGGGCGGCAGAGGAAGTTGATGAACGCCTCCGCGCCGGCCTTGTTCTGGCAGCCCTTCGGGATGCACATGGCGTCGATGAAGATGTTGAAGCCCTCTTTCGGGTGGCTAAAGCCCAGATCAGGATTTTCCTCGACCATGGTCAGATAGTCGCCCGCGTAATAGGGGGCCGCCCAAGCCTCGCCGCGCTCCATGCGGTCGAAGATCTGGTCCATGACGTGGCCCTGCAGAACAGGGGACTGCGTAGCCAGCAGATCGGCGCAGTTTTTAAGCTCCTGCTCGTCCTCCGTGTTGAAGCTGTAGCCCAGCATCGATTCCGCAATGGCAAACGCGTCGCGCGGGTTATCGAACATCAGAAGCTTGCCCTGATACTTGGAATTCCACAGGCAGGACCAGCTTTCGGCGTCCTCGTCCGAAACATAGTTTTTGTTGTAGATCAGACCGACCGTGCCCCAGGTATAGGGGACAGAGTAGGTGTTTTCCGGGTCATACGCCTGGTCGCGGAAGGCTTCGTCAATATATTCGTAATTCGGAATATTGGCAAAGTCCAGCGGCTCGAGCATGTCCTCGGAAATGAGCTTGGCGATCATGTAATCGGACGGAATGATGACGTCAAATGTCGTGCCGCCAGTCTTGAGCTTGGTGTACATGGACTCGTTGGAGTCGAACGTCAGATAATTGACCTTGATGCCCGTCTCTTCCTCAAACGCTTTGATCACGTCAAGGCTGTCGTCCGTGCCGTCGGAAATGTACTGGCCCCAGTTGTAGACCGTGATCTCATTGGCGGCGGCATGCACGGGCAGGGGAACGGCACAGAGCATCAGAACGAGCGCCAGCAGAACGGAAAAAACACGTTTTTTCATACGCGGGCCCTCCTAGGCTGCTGCCGGTTCTTTTCGGACTTGGCCTGCAGCAGGTTCATGACGACCATCAGAACAAGGATCACGATGAACATCAGCGTGAACAGCGCGTAGATCTTCGGCTGGATGGGCTTTTTCGTATAGTTGTAGATCTCGACCGGGAGCGTAATAAAGCTGGAGCCGGTGACAAAATACGAAATGACGAAATCGTCCAGACTCATCGTGAACGCCATGAGCGCGCCGGAGATGATGCCGGGCATGATCTCATGAATGACGACCTTGGTGAACGACTGGAACGGCGTGCAGCCGAGGTCGAGCGCGGCCTCGACCAGATCCTTGTCCATCTGCTGGAGCTTCGGCATGACGTTCAGAATGACATACGGAAGATTGAACGTGATGTGCGCAATGAGAAGCGTCCAGAATCCGAGCACGGAGTTGGTCTTCAGGATCGTCCCCGCGAACGCGAACAGCAGCGCCAGCGCAACACCGGTTACGATATCCGGGTTTGTCATGGGGATATTCGTCATGGTCATAACGGCGGAACGAAGCTTCCCCTTCATGCTGTGGATACCGACAGCAGCCATCGTGCCAACAACGGTAGAGATGAGCGTAGCAAGCAGCGCGATGATGACAGAGTTGCGCAGCAGCGTCAGGAGTGTGCCGTCACGGAACAGATTAGCGTACTGCCGGAACGTGAAGCCCTTGAAGCTGGCGATGTCGGTGCCGGTATTGAATGAAGCCACAGCCAGAACGATCATCGGGATATACAGGAAGATGAACACCAGAACGGTAATGGTGCGGTTAAAGTGTTTCATACCTTGATGACCTCCTCTCCGTCGCCCTCGCCGAAGCGATTCATAACAGCAACACAGATAAAGATCAAAATCATCAGAACCAGACTCATGGCCGCGCCGAGGTTCGGGTTATATGCGGTCTTGAACTGGGACTCGATCACGTCGCCGATGAGCGTCGTGCCGGTGGAGCCGAGCTTCTGAGAAATATAGAAGGTCGAGACAGCAGGGACGAAGACCATCGTGAGGCCCGACAGAATGCCGGGGCCGGACAGCGGCAGGATGACCTTGGAGAACACCTGCGACGGGCGGCAGCCGAGGTCAAGCGCGGCCTCAATGAGCCGGTTGTCGATCTTCATGATGACCGTGTAGAGCGGCAGGATCATGTACGGCAGATAGTTATACACCATGCCGAGAATAACGGCGCCGTTCGTTCGGATGAGCGGCAGCGGGCCGATGCCGATGCGCTGCAGAAGCGTATTGATGATGCCGGTATCCTCCAGCATGCCGACCCAGGCCAGTGTGCGGAGCAGAAAGCTCATGCACATGGGAAGCATGATGAGCATTTCGAGAAACCGCTGCGTAAGCGGCTTACACTGCGCGATGAAATACGCGACAGGATAGCCAATGATCAGGCAGATGAGAGAAGCAAACAGACTCAGCCAGATCGAGCGCAGGAAAATCGGCAGATAGGTGCCCATGCCAGAAAGATTGGCAAGCGTGAACTGACCGGTAATGGAATCTGTCAGTGCATAATAGAAGACGATACCCAGCGGGATGATTGTGAATAAAATCATCCAGATGATATATGGGCAGGCGAGAAGTTTGTTGTTATTCTTCATCGTCTTCTTCCTCCGAGGCATCGGCAATCTCATCATATTCCGCGCTGTAGGAGGAGTAGTCGCCGTAGAGGCCGGAGTACTCGCTCTTGTGCATGATATGGATATCCTCAGGATTGAGGCGAATGCCGATGTACGCGTCAACAGGGCAGTAATCCGTGGTCTGAATGAGCCACTTGAAGCCCTTGAAATCGACAATGGTGTCGTAGTGGACGCCCTTGAAGGTAACGGAGGTGACGGTGCCGCACAGATGGCCCTGCTCCGGCGGGACGATATCGACGTCTTCCGGACGGATGACGACGTCAACCGGCTCGTTGGGGGCAAAGCCCTTGTCCACGCACTGGAACTTGCGGCCGAAGAACTTGACGACGTAATCCTCCAGCATCACGCCGTCGAGAATATTGGACTCGCCGATGAAATCCGCGACAAACGCGTTCTTCGGTTCATTGTAGATATCCTCCGGCCGGCCAATCTGCTGAATCTTACCCTTGTTCATGACGACAATGGTGTCGGACATAGTCAGGGCTTCTTCCTGATCGTGTGTGACATATATAAATGTAATTCCCATTCGCTGCTGGATGTTCTTCAGTTCATTCTGCATGTCCTTGCGCAGGCGCAGATCAAGCGCGCCCAAAGGCTCGTCGAGCAGCAGCACCTGCGGACGGTTGACCAGCGCGCGAGCAATCGCCACACGCTGCTGCTGGCCGCCGGACAGGCTCGTCACTTTGCGGTTTTCAAAGCCCTTCAGGCTGACAATCTCCAACATCTCGGTTACGCGTTCGTCGATCTCATCCTCCTTGACCTTTGCAATACGCAGGCCGAAGGCGATATTGTCGTACACGTCCAGATGCGGAAACAGCGCGTAGCGTTGGAAGACTGTATTGATCTTGCGCTGATAGGCGGGCAGATCGTTGATCCGCTTGCCGTTGAACAGCACATCGCCGGATGTAGGCGTCAAAAAGCCGCCGATAATCCGGAGCATGGTCGTCTTTCCGCAGCCGCTGGGCCCCAGCAATGTGAGGAATTCCTTGTTGTTGATGTACAGATTGATGTTGTCGAGAATCGTCTCTCCGTCCTCGAATGTCATAGTGAGATTCGTGAGGCGAATGAGCTCTTTGGACATGTATCCTCCCCCATTTCAAAAAAATTTGTATGCGTCGGATCTTGCTGAAGATGCCCGAAACATACTGGATTGAATATATCGGGCAGGGGGGCTTTTGTCAATATCAAAACGAAGAAATTTGCAAAAAAGTTGGAAGAACGTTTTGAAAGTTCTTCCAACTTTGGAGAAAATAAAAAAATTGATGAATTATGTAAAGTATTCCTGTACGAAATCGACAGATGCAACCTGAAACGTTTTGCCATCGAGATAGGACAAGATTCCGGCATCTGTTTTAAAACAGAACGTCAGCTTGTAAGAATACAACGCCTGAAATTTCCGATCATAGCGCTTGTCAAGCTTTCCATATTTGCCGTCGCCCAGCAGCGGCCATCCCGCGGCGGCCATCTGCGCGCGGATCTGATGGGTGCGGCCAGTCACAAGTTCGCACTCGACGAGACTCAGTCCATTTCTGCTTTGGAGGGTTTTATATAATGTAACGCAAGTCTTCGAGCCCTTCTGCGGAGTTTTCGTGATGTAGACGCGGTTTTCTTTCGCATCCTTGAACAGCTGCCCCTCAAGCCTTCCGGCGGCCGGGCGCGGTGTGCCGTGAACAATGCACAAATACCGCTTATCGATTTCACGATCTTTGATTTTCTGATTCAGAATGCGAAGCGCTTCTGCATTCTTTGCGGCGATGACAATGCCGCCGGTGTTACGGTCGATGCGATTGCAGAGCGCCGGGGTAAAGGCGTGCTCTTCTCTGGGCCGCCACTCTCGTTTGGCATAGAGATACGCCTGAATGTGATCGATCAGCGTTTTTCCGTATTCTGCACCGTCATGCGGATGAACAGCCTGTCCAGGCTTTTTGTCTACCAGAAGAATATTTTCGTCTTCATAGACGATGTGTAGTTTCGGCGCGGCGACGGTAAGATAGGCATTTTCTTCTTTTGGGGTATCAAAAAACTCGTCGTTGATGTATAATTGCAGTGTATCTCCGGTGATTAGCCGTGTATCGCGCTCTGCGCGCTTGCCATTCAATTTGATGCGTTTGAGCCGAATGTATTTCTGTGCCAGCGAGGCGGGAAGCAGGGGAATGGCTTTTGCAATCCAGCGGTCAAGCCGCTGCCCGGCATCGTTCTGTGTAATGGTGAATTCTTTCATGGTGATCTCCATACAAATTAAGCAAATAATCTACATTTCATTTTATCACGCAGTGTCCTTTCTGTAAAGAATCCAGTGTCAGCGAAAAAGAACGAAAAATTTGTGAAAAAGTATTTGACTTCCCTGCAATTATTCGATATAATATCCATCGCACGATTATGGATTGGAGGACGCTATGCTGCTGGATCTAAAGCCGATTCTTGTAACGCCCGGCGCAAGTCTTCCGTTTGAAACGCACGAAAATCTGTCCGACCTTGTTTTCGGCAGCTGCAAGCCTGCGTCTAAGCCAGTTCTGGCCTATGGCAAGGTTCGCAATACGGCGGGCGTTCTCGAACTTACCGGCGAACTCACCACGACGCTGCACGGCGTGTGCGACCGCTGCGCCAGCGAGTTCACGCGTGCGGTACAGATCCCTATCCACGCTGTTCTGGTTTCAGAAGAAGAGTTGGAGCAGGCGGAGGACGAGTGGGTATTTGGTATCCACGACGGTTGCGCCGATCTGACCGACATCATTACGACTGCCTTTGTCCTCAACATGGACAGCCAGCTTCTGTGCAGGCCCGACTGCAAGGGTGTTTGCTTCCGCTGCGGTAAAAACCTCAATGAAGGGCCGTGCGGCTGCAGAAAAGAACCTGATTCCCGTTTTGCTGTTTTACAGCAGTTACTGGATAAATAAGTAGATAATGTGCCTTCGGGCATTTAGACCAAGGAGGTGTACCACATGGCAGTACCCAAGAGAAAAGTATCCCGCGCAAGAAGAGATAAGAGACGCAGTTCCCACTGGAAGCTGGCGATCCCCGGCGTCGTCGCTTGCCCGAAGTGCGGCGAGCCCCG
>OLRE01000310.1_pt1 | contig 61062 bp, 58 predicted proteins | sample 1672461 | NCBI WGS metagenome assembly OLRE01 (sample SAMEA3136688, study PRJEB25190) | human gut metagenome | biome: human gut; feature: human-associated habitat; material: faeces | place: Austria | collected 2013
GACGGAGGCAAGGCCGATGCCGGTATTGCCGGAGGTCGGCTCGATGATGACGGAGCCGGGCTTCAGCTGGCCGGAGGCCTCCGCGTCGTCGATCATCTTCTTTGCGATGCGGTCCTTGACGGAACCTGCGGGGTTAAAATACTCAAGCTTGGCCAGAATTTTGGCCTTTAGGTTCAGTTCCTTTTCAATGTGCGTGAGTTCAAGCAGTGGAGTCTTGCCAATCAGCTGGTCAGCGGACGTGTAAATGTTAGACATATTCAAAATCTCCTTTATGATGTTATTAAAATGAAAGCGTCGATCTGGTTTCTCTGTCACATTTCCACTCGACATCGGAACGCGGCGCGCGAAAAGACGATTTGCTGCATATGCGGCCTCATTTCTTTGGAACTAAAATAGTATGTTGGTTTCTTTCATCGGATGACAGTATCCTACCACACATTGCCTAGCTTGTCAATAGGTTTTTGATTTTTTCCTGCGTTGCAACCGGAGCGGATTTATCGTATAATGAGAAAAATAGGAGGGCTGCACGATGAACAAGTTCTGGGGACATCTGAAGACGATCACACATCACCGTCATCTGGTCATGCGCGGCTGCTTTCGGATGGGACTGATCTGGCAGGGACTGACGCACGACCTGTCCAAATACTCACCTACCGAGTTTTTCGCGGGTGTGCGGTATTATCAGGGCAACCGGAGCCCCAATACAGCTGAACGCGAGGCAAACGGCTATTCTCTGGCGTGGATGCACCACAAGGGCCGCAACCGGCACCATTTTGAATACTGGACGGACTTAAGCCCCGAGACGCGGACCTATGAGCCGGTTGACATGCCGGTAAAATATCTGTGTGAAATGGTCGCCGACCGGATTGCGGCCTGCAAGACGTATCAGGGCGCAGCCTATACCGACGCATCCCCGCTGCAATATCTCGACCGGGCGAATGAATCGCGGCTGGTGCATCCGCAGACCATGAAGCGGCTGCGCTTTCTGCTCGTGATGCTCGCCGAACACGGCGAAGAGGAGACGTTCCGCTTTATGCGCGAAGTCGTTCTGAAGGGAAAATCGTTTGCAGAAGAGTCTCTCGCGCCCTGAGCGCAGAACTCATATCCGATTTTACGCGCTAATGTTCTGTATATTTTGTGCATTATAACGAAATTTGCCCATCGGATTTCAACCATTTGTGAATAGCTGACAACGCTTCTTTGTAGTATAATACAGACATACCATCTGTCCGGATTACCCAAGGACAGATAACATGTAAAGGGAGGATACTATGAAGAAACTGATTGCACTTCTGCTGGCGGCATGCCTGATGCTGGGTCTTATGACCACAGCGTTCGCAGCAGACGAGAAATCCAACGACATTGTGATTCTGTACACCAACGACGTGCACTGCGCCGTTGACGACAACATCGGCTATGCCGGTCTGGCTGCTTACAAAAAGGAGATGCAGGCCGCGTATAACTACGTTGCGCTCGTTGATTGCGGCGACTCCGTGCAGGGCGACGTCATCGGCACGCTGTCCAAGGGTGAATATCTGGTCGATATTATGAATGAAGTCGGCTATGATTTTGCTTCCTTCGGCAACCACGAATTTGACTACACCCTGCCGCAGCTCCAGAAGCTCATCGACAAGGCCAAGTATCAGTATCTTTGCTGCAACCTGACCTATACGGCCAAGGACGGCAAGGGGCTGACCGGCTACAAGGCATATGAGATCAAGACCTACGGCGACACGAAGGTCGCGTTCGTCGGCATCGACACGCCCGAATCTTTTACCAAGTCCACTCCGACCTACTTCCAGGACGCCAACGGCAAATTCGTCTATTCCTTCGCGGAGGGCAATAACGGCGCTGACCTTTACAACAAGGTGCAGGAAACCGTTGACGCTGCCAAGAAGGACGGCGCGACCTATGTCGTCGCCATTGCGCATCTGGGTATCGACGAATCCTCCGAGCCGTGGCGTTCGACCGATTTGATTGCCAACACGACCGGCATCGACGCTGTGCTTGACGGTCACTCCCATTCCACCATTGCAATGGAACTGGTCAAGAACAAGGACGGCAAGGAAATCCCCCTGTCCTCCACAGGCACGAAGCTTGTCAACATCGGCAAGCTGACCATCTCCGACGGCGTGTTCACCACGGAACTGGTTTCTGACTACGCGGCCAAGGACGACACGACCGACGTATTTGTCAAGTCCATTCAGGAGAAGAATGAGGCCCTTGTCAACACGGTCGTTGCCAGAACCTCCGTTGACCTGACCACCAAGCATTCAGACGGAACCCGCGCAATCCGCAACCGCGAAACCAACCTCGGCGACCTCTGCGCCGACGCTTACCGTGCAGTCTCTGGCGCTGATATCGCGCTCGTCAACGGCGGCGGCATCCGCGCCGATATCTCCGCGGGCGATATTACTTACGGCCAGATCATCAAGGTTCATCCGTATGGCAACGCGCTCTGCGTCGTCGAAGCAACCGGTCAGGAGATCATTGACGCGCTGGAATGGACAGCCCGCAACACCATGGCGACTTTCTCCGACGGCGAGAACGCTATTGGCGAAATGGGCGGCTTCCTGCAGGTTTCCGGTCTGAAGTACACCATCGACACCACGGTCAAGTCTTCTGCCAAGGGTGACGACAAGTCCATGTTCGTCTCTGTTGACGGCGCTTACCGCGTCAAAAACGTCAAGGTTCTGAAGAACGGCAAGTATGTCGATATTGACCCGAAGGCTACTTACACAGTCGCGTCCCACAACTACATGCTCAAGGATTCCGGCGACGGCATCAATATGTTCGCCGACAACAAGCTGCTGCAGGATTCCGTCATGCTGGACAATCAGGTTCTGATCAACTACATCAAGGACAGTCTGGGCGGCGTCGTTCCCGCTACATATGCCGCTCCGCAGGGCCGTATCACGGTCATTGCCACCCCGTACACCGACGTGCTCGACGGCAACTGGGCAGTTGAAGCTGTCAACTACGTCACGGACAAGAACTTCATGAAGGGTCTGAGCGAGACGACCTTCGGCCCGAACGGTGCGCTGACGCGCGGCATGCTCGTAACCGTTCTGTACCGCATGGCAGGCTCTCCCGCTGTGACTGGCAAGGTCAGCGAAAAGTTCTCCGACTGCACAGACGGCAGCTGGTATGCCGACGCCGTTCTGTGGGCAAGTGCAAATGGCATCGTCAACGGCTATGAGGACGGAACCTATAAGCCCACCAAGGCCATCAACCGTCAGGAAATGGCCAAGGTTCTCTACGGCTACGACAAGGTTGGCGGCAAGAACGCCGAGGGCATCACAGAAAAACTTACCTACACCGACGTTAATGCGATCGGCGAATGGGCGATTGAATCCGTCACCTACTGCACCGCCGCCGGTTATCTGGCCGGCTCCAACGGCGCGTTCAACCCGACGGGCACTGCAACCCGCGCAATGGGTGCAAAAGTTCTCATGAACATGACCAAGGAAGCTGCATAAGCATCCCTGCCTCGCACAAGTAAAACAGCGCCCCGCCTGTTCATTCGGACAGGCGGGGCGTTCAAGCATATCAAAGCAGTGCAAGACTCGCAGTATCCTTGTAGTACATTGTGTTTCTTTTCAATGCTGCACTGGCACGGGTGTAGTTTTGCTTGACAGAGCGCAGAGAATATGTTATTTTATATTTAGTAATGCAAAATACTTAGAAATGCAGGGATAAAGCAAATGGACGAACGGTTTTTGCAGCAGCTGAAAAAGGGCGTGCTGGAACTTCTGGTTCTGCAGACGATCTGCCGGGGACCGACCTATGGCTATGAGCTGATCGCGCAGCTTGGCAGCCGCTCCGGCGGGCTGTTTACGCTCCGAGAGGGAACGCTTTACCCGATCTTATACCGGCTGGAGGACGACGGACTGATCGAAGCGGTCTGGCAGCAGGAATCGGGCCGTGCGGCTCCGCGGAAGATTTATTCCGCAACGGAAAAAGGCAGAGAAGAAAACGAACGCCGTCTTGGCCTCTGGGCTGAATTCCGAACGGCAGTGGACCGCTTTTGCGGGGAGGATGCAGAGCATGAATGAAAAACAGTTTGCGCGCTATCTGCGCGCCGTCCGGCGTCGGCTGACGTTGCCGAAGAAGATGAAGGACCGGGTGATGGATAATCTGCGCAGTTCGATCAACGAACGGCGTGAAGCTGGGCAGACAGACGCGGAAATTCTCGCTGCGCTTGGCTCTGCGAAACAGGCTGCGTCGGAACTTACCGCGCAGCTGCCGGGCTACGCGTTCCGCAAGAGTCCATTGCGCTTCATCTGCCTCGGCGCAGCGGTGCTTGCTCTGCTGGTTGGGCTTTTGAAAACCGTCACGAATTTGCGCGGTTTTGCGTCCATCGGTGTCATCGGCGGCGCGGACGGGCCGACAGAAATTTTCATTGCCGGACCGCAAATTTTTGATTGGGCAGACGTGATCGCCGCAGGGGTCGTGCTGGTACTCGGAGTTGCCGGATATCTGCTCCTGCGCCGCCTGCCGCCAAAGAAGGTCTGAAATCCGTAAAAATACACACACAGGAGGAATGACCATGATCCATCTGGAACCGGTAACGCCGGAAAACTGGCGGTGCGGGCTGCGTGTGCGCGAGGATCAACACTGCTTCGCGGCGGACAGCGCCGGACTTCTTGCCAGAGCCTACGCCTACCGCGCGCAGCGCAGCGAGGCGCTGGTCATTTATGCAGACAATACGCCGGTCGGCATGGCGCTGTATTACGATTTGGATGAATTGCACGCATATAATCTTTCACAGCTTTTCATCGATGCACGCTACCAGGGCCGGGGCTACGGTACCGAGGCCGTCAGGCTGCTTCTGCAAAGACTGAAGACAGACGGAAAATTTGAGAAGGTCGTACTCTGCTATGTCGATGGCGACGAGGCCGCACAGCGGCTCTATGAGGCGCTTGGCTTCCGTCCCACCGGCGAGGTCGAGGAGGACGAGATTGTCATGGAGCGGATGCTTTGACGCTGATTCTACGCAAAAGCAAACAGAAATAGCACATGCGAAAGCCTCCCCCTTGTCCTGTCCTGCACGATAAGAGGAGGCGGCATTTACGGGGCAAATAACGGAGGGGATATATTGCAAATTTCAGCGTGCTCCAAAATTTGCAACACTCGAATTCCCTCAGGCCCTGCGAGCCAGCGTTCCTCCCCCTTTGGGCGTTCATTCCCCGAACAGGTATTTTTTCAGTGCCTGAAGCAGTTCCAGTGAGCGAAATTTAACCACATACGCACCGTTTGCCCGTGTCATAAGGCTAATCTCGGCATCTGTAAAGCCGCCTGCCGCTGCGGCGTCGGCGAAGCCGTCTGCTGTAGCCGGAACGCAGAGCGAGGGGAAGATCACGCACCACCAGTTGTGCCCCTCACCCTTCCCGATGGTCACGCGCAGCGACTGGTACACACCCGACGGCAGAGAAAACGTATCATAGTCGCGCGTCGGGAACAACTCGCGGTGGAAGCTGACGCGGGCGGTATCCCCGCTCCCCTGCCGCTGCAGCTCTGCGTTTGCCGCTGCTTCAAGCGCGGGAAGGTCCGTCAGGATTGCCTGCTTCGCATCGGCCGCGCTGGAAAGTGCACGCTGCGCTTCACGCAGAACAGCGTCGCGCACGCAAAGCTTCACCGCCTGATCTACGTTGGAATCGGAATTCGCTACGACGTGCAGGCGGATGATCTTTTCCGCCATTCGCTGGCTCTGCGCCTGCAAAACGGCGCAGGCCGTTACGGTAAGTACGCTGATTCCCAGCAGCACAAGAGATATGATCCGCTTTTTCATAAAAACACCGCCCAAACTGCTTTTTACAGACAGTTTAGACGGTGTTTTGCTAGTTTATACGGTCTTTGCCAGGAAAATCTGGCTGTACTTGTCCTTGAGCATCGTGCAGGCGACGGTCGCATATTCAAACGAATCGTAAATACCGAACACGGCGGAGCCGGAACCGGTCATCTGCGCGCCATATGCGCCGTAGGTGTACATCATGGAGCGGATATAATTGATATCGAAATGCTTCTGCATAACGACGGGCTCAAACACGTTGCACAGGCTGCCGCCGATACCGAGCAGATCGCCCTTTTGCAGATTCAGCTGCATCGCCTTCTGATCAGGCCGCTTTTCGATGAACGTCTCGTCAAGTGCCTGATATAACTCCGGCGTGGAAACGGAGAAATCCGGCTTGCAGACCACAAGGAAAAACTCCGGTGCGGGCGAAAGTCTTGTCAGAAGTTCGCCCCGCCCTTCGACCAGTGCAGTGCCGCCCATGACGCAGAACGGCACATCGGAGCCGACCTGCGCGCCAAGTTCGCAGAGCGCAGGAATGGACAGCGGGCTGTCATACGCGCGGTTCAGCGCGCGCAAAACTGCCGCCGCGTCGGCGCTGCCGCCGCCAAGACCGGCCTCGAGCGGAATGCGCTTGTTGATAAAGATTTCCAGCCCCTCCGGGGTCTTGCCGGTGCGGGCATAAAACGCTTCCGCGGCCTTCCACACCAGATTGTCCCTGTCCTGCGGCAGTCCGCAGGTGACAAGTTCCGGTTCGGTCGTTTCCGCCGCGTCCGGCGGCAGGATCTCGCGGTAGCAGTGAACCTGCCAGCCCTCGCAGCCGACCGTGACATGCACATCGTCGTGCAGGGAGACGGTCTGCATAATGGATCGCAGATTGTGATACCCGTCTTCGCGCTTGTCCAGAACATCCAGCGTCAAATTGACCTTGGCAAATGCGCCCTCGGTGAATTCCTTCATTACGCCTTGATCTTTCTGCCTTCCAGATAGTAGCGTTTCTCGCGGCTGTGGCCCATAGAAAAAGTCTTTCTGGGCAGAACGCCGTCGGCGATAACGCCTCTGAACAGCTGGCTCTTTTCCATGGCGGGCAGCAGGAAGCCGATGGCGTTTTCCTGCTTGGCAAAGCCGATGAGCGCATCGTCGTCATGGATATAGTCGATCTCACCCGCGTTTTCCTTCAGATAATCATCAAGGAAGTGCTGCAGAATGCCGACAGCCAGTTCACCCTTGCTCTTGTCGAGCACGATGGTGCCAGACTCTTCGCCCGCGTACCATTTAACCGGGAAGCCTTCGGCACCTGCGCAGGCCTCTTCAAGCGCTTTGAGCAGCTTCTTCGGTTCGGTTTTGAAGATCACACGGTGGATGGGCTCGAAGACCTGTGCCGGGTCGTGGATATTCTCAAGTTCCACGAGTGCATAGCGCGCCGGATGGTTGGAGAGGTCAACACCGGGATTGTTCTTCTTAAGTTCTTCGTAGCAGGACTTTGCGGTTGCGAGGGAATGGTTGCCGTCGCCGACAGCAAAAATCATGGGCGTACCCTTGAGGCCGGTGTACTTCTCACCGACCGCAGCGGTATATTCGGTCAGCGCTTTGTTGAAGTCTTCTACATCCTTGCCCTCAACAAGCCAGCCGGTAATATGACCGCCGTCTTCCATGAGATCGAAGTCGTAAAGCTTTTTGAGCGAGTCCTTTTTCGCGGCAATCGGCTCGATCAGCTTCTTGTCGTGGTCGTCGCAGAGCATCAGCACATGCGGCAGTTCAATCGGAGCGTCGCGGCGGACACGCTGACGAGGCGGGATGCGTTCGGGTACGGTGCGCTCGGTGGCGCGGATGGCGCTGGTCGCGCCGGGGGTATAGTCATAGGCATCGAGATCGACCATACCGACAAGGCCCTCACGGACGGAGCCGTTCTCCAGCGTGCGCTCGACATAGACAAAGCTGTTGGGGTAGACTGTGAACACGCCGTCTTCCATGTATTTTTTCATGGTGGCGTTGATCTCGGCAGTGTGTTTCGCTTCTTTCTCGGTGCCGAGTTCGGCTTCGGGGAGGATCAGGTTGATGGTGGACACAGCACCCTCGGCATTTTTGCGCACACGGTCCCAGTACGCCTGATCAGACGTAAACTGATCGCAGGCAATGACCGCCCATTTTTCCATATGGTCTGTTTTGGGCATCAGGATATCAGCGGGTAAAAATGCGTTCATCTTGAATCACCTTTCACATTAAATTTTCATATCGATCAGGCCATAGCGGCCTTGATTCCATTGAGAAGTTCGTTGTAAGTCTCAAATGCGGGCAGTTGAGGATAATCTGCCTTGATCTTATCCGTCGAACGGAACAGGAAACCGGCCTTGCTGGCCAGGATCATCTCCAGATCGTTGTAGCTGTCGCCGGCAGCGATCGTCTCAAAGCCCATGGACTGCAGCGCCCGCACCGTTGTCAGCTTGGAGTGTGCGCAGCGCATGCGAATGCCGCAGAGCATGCCGTCCTTATCAACCTCAAGCGAGTTGCAGAAGATCGTCGGCCAGCCCAGCTTTTTCATGAGCGGCTGTGCGAATTCTTCAAACGTATCGCTGACAATGATAGCCTGCGTCTGCGCGCGCAACTCGTCCAGAAAGTCCTTCGCGCCGGGCAGCGGATCGATCTGCGCGATAACGTCCTGAATCTGCTTCAGCCCCAGTCCGTGCTCACGCAGGATGCCCATGCGCCAGTTCATCAATTTGTCGTAATTCGGCTCGTCGCGCGTGGTGCGGCGCAATTCTGGAATGCCGCTGACTTCGGAAAACGCGATCCAGATCTCGGGTACGAGAACGCCCTCCAGATCCAGGCAGGTAATATCCATGTGCATACCCTCTGCTAAAAAAAATTGTGGAAGCCTAAAAAAATAGCAGGCTCTATGTTCATTATACAAAATCCTGCGGTAAAAGCAACAGGTATTTCAAGTTTTTTGACAAAGACGCATGAAGCGGACGATTCGGGCCATACTATCTTTGATTCTAAAGTCAAGGAGATGGACGTATGGACACACTTTGTCTGATCCTCGCCATTATCGGCGCTGTCAACTGGGGCCTTGTGGGGTTTGCGCGGTTTGATCTAGTCGCGTGGATCTTCGGCGGCCAGACCGCAGGCGTCAGCCGCGTGATCTACGCGATCGTCGGCATTGCCGGTCTCTGGTGCATTACAATGCTGTTCCGGAAGCGCAACCGTCCGGAGGCATAAAAACAGCGGACGCGGGAGGTTCCTGCGTCCGCTGTTTTTTTATAATTATTTGATATTGCAGCGCACAATGCACTGGTAGGTGACGCCGTTGTAGGTCGTGGAGATATAGGCTGTGCCCTTGCCCTCAGCCTTGACGACGCCGGTGCCATCGACTGAGCAGACGGAAAGGTCGCTTGAGACCCACAGAAGACCGGTGATCTTATTGCCGTCTGCGTCGCGCAGGGAGATCTGGAACGTCTCGCCTTTGACGCCCATGGTGACGTCGCTGTTGCTGATGGTGCAGGTGCCCTCGGTGTCGCTGCTGTCTTCAAAATTGCAGCGGACAATGCAAGTCAAATCGCTGCTGCCATCAACTGTGGCTTTCACCGTCGTCGTGCCCTTGCCCTTGGCGGTCAGGACGCCGTTTTCAGAGACGGTAACAATCGATTCATCGCTGCTCTGCCATGCGATCCGTGCGCCCTCTGGTGCGCCGGTCACGGAGAGGGTATACTGCTCGCCCGGGTTCAGGAACGTCAAATCGTCTTTGTTCAGCGCCAATTCTGCCGGTTCCTCTTCCGACGTCTCTGCTCCAACATACGCAAAGTCACAGGTCACGAGGCACTGAGCCGTCTGCTCGCCGCACTGGGCGGTAATGACGGCGGAGCCTGCGTTTACAGCGACGATCTTGCCCTGTTCAGAGACAGTCGCAACCGCTTCGTCGCTGGACGAGAATGTGACGGACTCGGTGCAGTCCTCGGGGGTACGCGTGAAGGTGATGTTGAAGAAGCGGCCCGCCTCCTCAAAGGTCACGGTCGGCGCGGAAAGCGTCAGACTGGTGCAGCTTACGCCGGCCTCCTCCTGCGCGGGCTCAGCCGTCTGGTCATGCTGCTGGTCTTCTTCATTCATGTATCGGTTCTCGTCCGGCTGCGCCGATTCGGCAGGCTGTTGGACTGTCGCCGGTTCTTGCTCCGGCTGCGCAGGCTCGGCGGCCTGCACAGGCGCTTCGAGTGTTGCCTCGCGGTACAGCGGCGACCAGCCGAGGCGGCTGAACGCCAGCAGCGCTCCGCCCAGCACCGCAGCGCCGAGAATCACACAGAGGACGATCATCGTCCACTTGGGGATGGCATAAGGACTGGCTCCGGCCGTGCTCTGTACGTCAGACGACTTTGATGCAGCGCCGGTGCGCAGGCGCTTGCCCGCATAGCCTCTGGCCGCTTTCGGCGCGCCCGGCTCCTGCCGCAGGCGCCTGCCCGGCGCGGGACGCTCCGGTGCCGGTGCGCTCTGCGCGGCCTTTTCCGGTGCGGCAGCCGTGCGTTCCGGCTCTGCAGAACCCGTCTGGCCCGCCGCAGCACGTCCGCACAGCGGACACTGCCGCAGGCGCGCATCGTACGCCGTACCGCAATATTCACAGGTTTTCAATTCCATACATGGGCCTCCGTCTATCGTGCTCCGCCTTTCCGTGCAGCGGAGCATTGCGTTTATTCAGACTCAGGAGACAGTATATCACAGATTGTTACAGATTCCAAGTGGATGGGCCAAGATATTGTATTGCATTTTTTATGAAAATGACATAGAATAAAGATGTGTTTGTAAAGGAGGCGAACGAATTGCCAGAACTGAACATGATATCGCCGCTGCTGACGAACATGGAACTCGTTAAATGCGTCAGCGTGCGTAGCGGTACATCTGTCTATATTGTCAAAAGCACAAAAAGCAATCAGTCCTATTATCTGAAGCACATCTGCATTCCGGAATCGCAGAAACAGGTTGACGCGCTGATGTTCACCGGCGCGGCTGCCACAGTCGAGGACGCGCAGAATTATTACAAGCAGGTTGCCGCCGATTATCAATCGGAACTCGAGACGCTTGAAAAGCTTTCCGCCAGCCCGAACATCGGCTGCTACCGCAGCTATCAGATCGAGCCGAAGGAGGATGGCGTCGGCTTCGAGATTTATCTGCTGGCCGAATACCGCCAGACACTTTCCGAGGTGCTTGCCGAAACGCCCATGACGCAGTCGGGTGCCGTTAATCTTGGCCTGGATCTGTGCAGCGCGCTTTGCAGTTTGCGCGAGGCAGGACTCATCCACCGCGACGTCAAGCCGTCGAACGTGTACTTAAGCAGTTCGGGGCACTATCTGCTGGGCGATCTCGGCATTGCAAAGATTGACGAACTGAAATACTGCTCCATGCCGGAAAATATGCTCAGTTCCTTCTCGGCACCGGAACTGTTCAGCCTGCTGGGCACGATCGAGCCGACGACCGACATTTATTCCGTCGGCATGATCCTCTACCGCATCTATAACGGCAACCACGGCCCGTTTGAGGACGAAAAAACTTCCGCCCGCGCCGCGGACAAGCTGCGTGTGACCGGTGAACAGCTGCCGGCTCCCATGTATGCGGATTATGAAATGGCGGATATTCTGCTGAAGGCCTGTGCGTTCAAGCCCGAAGACCGCTATCAGACTCCGCAGGAACTTCAGGAGGCGCTGCTGGAATACGGCAAGCGCAATGAAGCCTCCGATGCGCTGATCGTCCCGCCCCTTGAGGGAGAACCGGAGAAGATCGACCCCAGCGCTGAAGAGGAGGTCGAGCCGGTCCAGTTCGCTGACACCGAGCAGATGGCAGATGATTTCAAGGAGAACTTCTCTCCGGATACAGCCATGCTCAACGCCATCATCGACGAGGTGCATCGCGGCGAATCAGGACAGGCTCCCCTTGATCTGGATGAGAATTCGCAGGACGCATCCGAGGACGATGCAGACGAGTCCACGCCCGATGGAGACGGTGAAGAGGATGAACTGAAGATCAATCTGCCTCCGCGCGGACAGCGACGGAAGAAAAAGGCGTCCATGCCAAAATGGATTCTGCCGGTTCTGATCGGCGCAGCTGCGCTGGCTGCGATTGCTGCGGCAGTATGGTTCTTTGTGATTGTCCCGTCTGTGACACGCGTTGACTCTGTCGCCGTGACAGACATCGGCACCGATTATCTGACCGTTCAGATCGAATCCGGCGAGGAAAGCGGCGCATTTGATGTCACCTGCTCCGACGCCTACGGCAACCAGAGCCGGAAGGCCTATACGGCAGGCGAAGACATGACGTTCGATTCGCTTATGCCGGGCACCCAGTACACGATTGAAGCTGTCCCGCTGGAGGGCAAAAAGATGACGGGTTCCTACTCCGCCACCGCTTCGACCTTCGCCGAGACAAAGATTCTGAGTTTCACCGCTACGCCCATCTCCATCACACAGGCTGAACTGAATTTCATCATTCAGGATGGGCCTGATTTCGACAGCTGGACCGTTTCGTACGAGGCCGCAGGCGTCGAAGCCAAGACCGTTACCTTCTCTGGACATTCGGTCGTCATCAGCGATCTGCTGTCCGACTCGGAGTACACCTTTACGCTGCTTGCTCCCGATAATACGCTTCTGACCGGTGCAATCAGCACCCCGCTCTCGACCGTACCGACCGTCGAACTGCTGCCCGACAGCGTGGCCATCGCGCTTTCAAGTTCCTCTGCCATTCTTACCTGGCAGTATGACGGCGACGCGCCCGAAAAGTGGGTCGTCACCATCACGGACAAGGCCGGCTTTGAGGAAACGCAGGAGGTCACCGCCCCGAACGTGACGTTTGAAAATCTCGTCTCCGGTACGGAATATGAGATTGTGATCTCCGCGCCGACGATGCTTTCCAGCTACGCCATGAACGTCACCCCGACCATCACGAAGGTCACGGAGTTCAAATCCGCCGACGAAACAGACGAGACAGGCCGGACCATCAACGTCAATCTCAGCTGGGCCTGCGAGACAGAGCCTGCCGAGCCCGGCTGGGTAGTGACCTACACGCTTCAGGACGTGGAAAACGCCGAGCCGCAAACCCTCGAAACGGATACGGAGTCCTGCGTCATCCCTGCCAACAATATGTACCCCGGTGCAACATACAAGGTCACGCTGGCGCTGAAGAGCGGTGATTCGCTCGAGGGCGAGACGGAGTTGACATTCTCGACAGCCAATGTGGACAATCCCTACACGGCCAACGGCGTCAAGAACCCCTATACAGGCTTGTTCCTCAAGCCGAACAAGGAAACGTTCCGCTATGTTGATCTGGTTACGCGCCGCACGACGTTCTCCAAGGGCGAACTGGTTGCGTTCGACGTAGACGCCGGCAGCAACCTGAACGCCTCTTCCGACGGGACAGTCATGGTCAACCTCGTCATCCGCGACGCAGACGGGAAAATCGTCGATTCCTCCAGTTCCGTGCTGGTCTGGAAGGACATGTGGGAAAAGAACATGTTTGTCGGCTACTTCCCGCGCACCCCGCAGACCGACGGCGATTACACCCTGTCTATCTACATCGGCAACCAGCTGCTCGATTCGGCAAAGTTCACCGTCAAGAGTTGACCTCTCCCCTTGCCGATCAGCACAAAGCGCTTGCCCTGAATACACAAGTATCCAAACGCGCCCTCGTATGATGCACATACGGGGGCGCGTTTCCATGCGGCAAAGAGTATGGGATAGTCTACATATGCTTTGAATCCTTTTTCTGTATAATAAAAAAAAGAAAAGCAGTTGACTTCGTGATGAAATCAACTGCTTTTCTGGTACGCCGGAAGGGACTCGAACCCCCGACCTACTGGTTCGTAGCCAGTCACTCTATCCAACTGAGCTACCGGCGCGTACCGCGCTTCCTTAGCGCCACACTATAGTAGCACAGTTGGGGATAAAATGCAAGCCCTTTTTTAATTTTTTCTCACAGTTCCTGAATGCTCAGATCCCCGCAGGCTTCCAGCTGCGTCCGGGGGCCGAAAACACAGACGATGCCGGTATCCAGTGCGCTGCCGATTGGTCCGGCGCAGGCAGCCAGCGATGCAGGGCCTGCATCCAGCAATTCATGGCGCATGCAGCGGCGGTCGTCCATGGTCATGCCTTTCAGAAGCCATGTATCCGCAACGGCTCCCTGCAGGCGCGGCGAGAGCAGCGGCTCGGCGTCGCTGATGGCGCCGATGATATTGACGTCCTGCGCTTCACCAGAAGCAGCTGCGGCTTCGAGATACGCTGCCGTTCGTCCGATTGCGCCGCGCGAACGGCGGCAGTCCGGGTCACGGTAGGTATAGGCGGAGACAAGCCCTGTTTCGCGGATGAGCAGGCCTGTGCCATACGCCCCGCCCTGTACACGGATCTCGTTCCAGTAATGGCCAAGCGACGCTGCGCGGCAGGCGATGCGCAGATCGCCGGAATACGCGTGAACATTGCCGCAGACAGCGGTAAACGAAACCTCGGACGGGATCACGATGCCCTCTTTGCAAATCGGCAGCAGCTGTGCACGGTATGGCGCACCGGACGCTGCGCCATCAGGGAGCGCTTCATGCAGGCCGCTCTGAATAAGTGCACCACTCTGCCCGCCGCCTCCGGTGACGGAAAGACGCATCCGCGCGGTCACAAACAGCTTTTCGCAGAGTGTGCGCAACATCTCGATCAGTTCATCCGCCCGTGCGTCGAAATTCTGCTCCAATTCGCGCAGCCAGCGGTAATAGCTGACGCCCGCGCAGCGCTCTGAGCAGGCGCTGGCCGCGTTCAGTGCAGCAGAAGCGCGGAGCATCGCAGCGCTCGAACCAGAATTGACAATCTGCTGCTGGAGTCCGTCGCGCTGCTGGCGGATGAGTTCCAGCAGCTTTGCCTTGTCGGAAAAATCCGTCTGCGTCAGAATCTGCGCTGCCAGCCGGACAGCCTCCGGGAGTTTCGCCTCCAGTGCGCTGAAGGAAACGGCAGCGTAGAGCCGGTAACTTTGTGGGTCATGATACTGGCTGTAAGGCGCCAGCGCCACGCTGAAGCCGTCAAGTTTCAGACGCAGCTGCTTTTGCAGTTCCAGCGCATCCATGCCGCCAGCCGGAAGCTGTCCCAGCGCCGCGCGCAAAACGGACGTATACGGAAGCTGTTCCTCTGTCAGATCATCGGCCGCAAAATAAACCGTCGGATAGACAATACCGTCGGTCTGCACGGCATGGAGAACGAGCCGTCCGTCCTCCTCCACCTCCGTCGGAACAGGGGCCGGATCGCGCGGCAGGTCGGAAAGCCGGACATGCGGGATCGTAGAAAGCGCTTCCGGACGGTCCGGCTCCTGCTGAAGTGCGGCAAGCCGCTCCTGTTCACTGATAATCCGGCTGCGCTGCGCCTCATCCAGTGTTTTGCATGTTTTTCCCAGCGACTCGCGTTCACGATCCTGACGCGCCTGTCCGCAGGTCAGCGACGGCTGCAGGAGCACCTCGGCGGTATGCGGGTTCTCCAGCATCAGCCGGCGCAGGAGATTCTCATAATATCCCGTGCCGACGGCGGCGTGCAGCGTGTCAAACACCTCGCCGAACCGCAGGCGCACAGCAGGGTCGCCGCCGTAAAGCCAGCTGGACAGGATCTCAAGTTCAAAGACCAGACCGCGCGGCATTGTGCCGTAATCGCGTTCGCGCAGCTTGAATTCAAAGCTTGCCAGCGAAGCCTCGATCTGCGCACGGTCAAGTCCGTTTTCGCAGAGCGCGGTGAGCGTATTGCGGATCGTAGCCTCGATGGCGGGCAGGTCGGCTTCGCGGAAGTTCTGCACGCGCAGCAGAAGATTCGGCTGCATGCACTGCTCGTCGCAGCCGAGTACCACATCTTCTGCAAGCCCCTGTTCCAGAATCGCGCGGCAGAGCGGCGCGTGGTTGCTGCCGCAGAGCACATCGCTCAGCACCTGCGCGGCAAAAAGCGTCTGCGTATCCTGATATGTCCCGAGCACATAGCCGCAGCCAAGCTTCCAGCGCTGCTGCGCCGGTTCTCCGGCCGGGAGCGGATATTCGATCGTCCGGCGCTCTGCCCGGACGGGCGGCTGCGCATGGATCTGCGTGTCTGGGTCGATGGCTGCAAACTGCGACAGATATTCATCCAGCAGGGCGAAGCTTTCGTCCTGATCGATGCTGCCGTCGAGCAGCAGATAAGAATTGGCTGGATGATAGAACCGCTTATGCGCGGCGGTAAAGGCTTCATAGGTAAGATTCGGGATGGCCTCGGGATCGCCGCCGGAGACGAAGCGGTAGGGCGAGGCCGGGAACAGTGCGCGCGACATGGCGTTTATCAGCAACTCGTCCGCGTCGGCAAACGCGCCCTTCATCTCGTTGAGCACAACGCCTGAACGCGTCAGAATGCCGTCGTGCAGTTCATAGTGCCAGCCCTCCTGCTGGAAGATCTCAGGCTTTTCATGGATGCTTGGGAAAAACACGGCGTCAAGATACACGCGCATCAGATTCAAAAAATCGCGGCTGTTGCGGCTGGCGACGGGATAGCACGTCTTGTCCGGGAACGTCAGTGCATTCAGGAACGTGTTCAAGGAGCCCTTCATCAGTTCGACAAACGGCTCTTTGACCGGGAAGTGCTTCGAGCCGCAGAGAACAGAATGCTCCAGAATGTGAAAAACGCCGGTATCGTCAAACGGAAGCGTCCGGAAGGCGGCACAGAAGGACTTGTTTTCATCCTCCCGCTCGAGCCAGCAGAGCCGCGCACCGGAGGCAGTGTGGATATATTCATGCAATGCGGCGTCCAGTTCATCAATACGGCGCTGCCGTGTCTGTTCAAAGCCATGCAGTACGGACATAAAAGAATCTCCTTTTTGTTTTTTTCATCATACCACATTCCGACAGCTTCCGCAACGGAAAACACTGGCCTGCCGGCAGCTGTGATGCCCTCTAAGCAGTAACCCCGACCTGCCGCTCGCTTTGCGGCAGGTCGGGGCAGTTTGTTATTCAGCTTTGGGCGTCTGGCCCTCGCCGGACGGCTTTCTGGGGCCTCCGCTGCGGCGTCTGCGGCGGCGGGGCTTAGGCTGACCGTCGGAAGAAGACGCTTCTGCTTTTTCCGGGCGTTCCTGCTTCTGTGGAGCAGGCTTGCGCTCGGGCTTGTCCTGCTGAGGCGGCCGCTCCTTTTTGGGGCGCTCTCTGCGGGGCGCATCGGCGCGCGGCTGCTCCTTTGGTGCGGTTTTTTCCGGCACAGCAGCCTCCTGTGGGCGTTCGCCGGCGGGCTTTGTGCGGCGTCCGCCGCGCCGGCGGCGGCGATTGGCGTTTTTTCCCGCTTCTTCTGCCGCGTCCCCTGTCTCTTCCTCCGCCGCCTGCGTCTCCGGTGCAATCACGGCGACTGCGTCTGGATAAATGACCTCCGGCAGTTCCTCGAAAAACGCCTCTTTCTTCTGCACCGGACGCGGTTTGGAGGAAATGGGCGCAAAATCGCGCGGGATCGGCGGGTCGTTTTTGCGGGCCTTGCCGCTGCGCAGGATATAAATATCCGTATTTTTATAGGTACCGATCGTCTCCGGATGATCCTCCATGCGGACTCTGACGCTCTGGCGCAGGAGGTTGACCTCAATGACGGTTCCGCGCCCGTCCGCCGTGTCAACAAAGGACTCTACCTTCGGCGCAGTCTTGATGAGATCCTCATAGGCCTCCTGCTCGTATTTCAGGCAGCACATGAGTCTGCCGCAGGTGCCGGAAATCTTCGTCGGATTCAGACTGAGATTCTGCGTTTTAGCCATCTTGATGGAGACAGGCTGGAAATCGTCGAGGAATTCCTTGCAGCAGAAGGGTCTGCCGCATACGCCGAGTCCGCCGACCATCTTGGCCTTGTCACGCACGCCGATCTGCCGAAGTTCAATGCGGGTGCGGAAAACGGAGGCCAAGTCCTTGACCAGTTCACGGAAATCAACGCGCCCGTCCGCCGTGAAGAAAAACAGAAGCTTGCTGCCGTCAAAGGCGCACTCCGCCGAGACAAGCTGCATCTCCAGCCCATGCGCAGCGATCTTCTGCTGGCAGATTTCAAAGGCTTTCTTTTCCCGTTCCTGATTTTCCGCGTTTGTGCGTTCGTCTTGTTCGGTCGCCACGCGCAAAACCTTGCGCAGGGGCAGCACCAGTTCGCGTGGCTTGACCGGATGATTTCCAGCCGCGCAGACACCGAACTCGTCTCCGCGCGCCGTGTCGATGATGACATGCGCGCCGGTCATCAGCGTCAGCCCGGCAGGGTCAAAATAATAGGATTTTGCGTTATTGCGGAAGCGAATGTCCACAACGGTAACGGCAGCGGGCTCGTCCGGCTGGACGGGCGCTTCTTCCGCCGCAGGCGCGGTGGCCTGTGCAGGCTGCTGTATATCAGCCGCTGGCTCCTGCACCTGATCTTCCGGTTCTGATGCAGCTGTCTGCTGCTCCAGAACGGTATCGGGATTCTGTTCTTGCATGGTTCTCTCCAATCTGCCGCAGGGCCTGCGGCAAGGTAAAATTTCAGGTTCGGCGCTCAGCGCAGCTTCATCGTCAGATAGCCGACGACTGCGCCTGCCGACGCGTTGGCCATCAGCGCGTCAATGGCAATCTGTATACTGTCAGACGCCTGCATAAGTTCTGAGCCGGAGCGGCTGGCAACGATCTGCGCAGCGCTCTCGGACGCGGCATCCAGTCCGCCCCGCTGCGCAAGCGCGCCGCAAATACACGCACGCAGCTGCTGCAGCGCGGGAAGCAGCTGCTCCCGCTTCGCCTTTTCCATGGGCAGCAGAATGCGCAGCAGCGCCATCCGGTCGCGCGCGGCATAGGCTGCAGCAAACTGCCGGACAAACGGCTCGTCCTCCGCATCCTGCAAAAGCGTCAGCACCTGTCCCAGAAAGCCGCCCGCACGCAGATAGGCCGCACGCAGAATACCGTCCGGTTTATCCGGCATGCGCTGCCGCAGAAACGGCAGCGCCTCGTGCTGCTCCACAGGGCCAAGCTGCAATTCCGCGCAGCGGCTGCGGATGGTGGGCAGCAGACGTTCCGCGTTGGTTGACAGGATCAGGAACACGCCGTAATCCGGCGGTTCCTCCAAAATTTTCAGCAGCGCGTTCTGCGCCGACTCGTTCATATCCTGTCCGCGCGGGATAATGTAGATCTTACGCTTTCCCTCATTCGGACGGATGAACATATCGCTTCTGGCCGCACGGATGGGCTCGACAGTCATGGACTTATGCTCAGGGTCGTCAACGGTGATGATATCCGGGTGGACGCCCTCAAGCGCCTTGCGGCAGCCGGAGCAGACACCGCAGGGAATCTTCTCTCCCCTGCCCTCGCACTGCATGGCCGCGCACAAAATCCGCGTAAGCGTATGCTTGCCGGAGCCGACGGGCCCGCAGATCAGATAGCTGTGTGCCACGCGTCCGCTGGCAAACGCGCCGCTCAGACGCGCCTTCACGGCATCATTGCCCAGAAAGCCGGTAAAGTCCATATTCGGTGTTCCTTTCTCGGCCTATACTTCGCCTTATATCATAGTATAACAGATTTTCCGCCGCTTCGCCACTATTTTTTCTGCATCGTGAACGCATAAAAAAAAGGCAGGCAGGGGGTTCTGCTCCCTGCCTGTTTGTTCAGCTTTCCATCTGCCGTCCAAGAAAGCCTGCGACGGTCTGCACGAGACGCTGCTCGGCCTCCCCGAGCGCAGGAGCGCCGTCCTCGCTCAGAATCAGAACGCAGCCCATCAAATCCCCCTCGGTCACGATCGGAGCCGCAGCGCCGACGCGGTATCGGTCGGACGCATCCGTCGGCCGGACGGGCAGATCGCCGTCCTGATAGCGGTAGCTGCGCCGCAGTTCCATCAGCTGCTCCAGTTCCTGCGAGCAGCGCTTGTCCAGGAGTTCCCGCTTCTGCACGCCGTGCACCGCAATGATCGCATCCCGGTCGCAGACCGCAGCGATATATCCGGTGTTCTTCCCGATCGATTCACAGATCTGCCCGGCAAACTCCCCCAGATCTCCCATTGGCGAATATTTCTTAAAAATTACCTCGCCGTCCTTCTCCGTATATATCTCCAGCGGGTCGCCCTCACGAATCCGCAGGGTGCGGCGGATTTCCTTGGGGATTACGACGCGGCCGAGGTCGTCGATGCGCCGGACAATGCCTGTTGCTTTCATATATGCTCCTCCAATGCCTTTCGTTTTGTACTGGTTCCAAAGCTATTGTTTGCATACGCAGGAGAAATATGCAGGTAAAGCAGCACCGCACAATTCGGCAGGTGCGTCCGCAAGCATCGTTAACTGTCAGTTCCATCGTTTCACGTTTCTGCGGAAGTGTTCCACATTACCCCTGTTTTTATGCTGTTCCGCTTATTTCAGTGCACAAAAGCCTTGTGAGATTTTGTGGATTGTCGTTGGATTTCCCGTTTTTTATACGGAATTCCCTTTTCAACACGCAAGGAGTGTGCTATACTGAAAAAGACCACTGTGAGCGGTCTATGGATTTACAAAGGAGCGAAGCATATGAAAAAATTACGTTGGGGCGTGATTGGCGCCGGCGGCATTGCGGATCGCAGAACAATTCCCGGCATGATGCTGGCCAAGAACGCAGAACTGATCGCCGTCATGGACATCAATGCCGAGCAGGTTGAAAAAATCCGTCAGAAATACGGCGCAAAGCGCGGCTACACCAAAGAAGAGGATCTGCTGGCAGACCCGGAGGTCGATGCCGTTTATATTGCAACGCCCATCGTCCTGCACGCAAAGCAGGCTAAGCTGGCCGCAGATTACGGCAAGGATATTCTGATTGAAAAGCCGCTGGCCATGACGTCTGACGAAGGTCAGGAAGTCATCGACTACTGCGAACGTAAGGGCGTGAAGATCGCAGCGGGCTTCATGATGCGCTTCGGTTCGCACGTCATGAGTATGAAAAAAGCCATTGCCGAGGGCAAGATCGGCACGGTCGTATCCGGCTATTCGCAGTTTACGCTCTGGCTTCCGTATGAGCCCGGCAACTGGCGGCAGTGCAAAGCAAAAGCAGGCGGCGGCGCGATGATGGATCTGTCCGTCCACACCATCGACCTCATGGAGTATATCACCGGCATGCGCGTGACCGAGGTCGCATCCATGAACGAAAAAATCGCCTTCCCTGAGCCGCAGTATGACGTGGAAGACACGTCCACCATCCTCATGCGCATGGAAAACGGCGCGCAGTGCGTCGTGCAGTCCAACTTCAATATTCCGGACGAGGCGTCCAAGTGGCGCGTTGAGTTCTTCGGCACGAAGGGCCGTCTGCTTGGCGACACGATGATCGGCCAGATCGACGGCGGCAAGCTGAATGCCGTGTTCATTGACAAAAATGTCGCCTATTCCGCCGAGCAGACCCACGCCGACGATGTGGGCGTCGAAATTCCCGGCGACTTCGGCAATATGTACACCCGTGAAATCGAGAGTTTCTCGGATTCCATTCTCAACAATAAGCCCCTCGTTGTCCCCGCATCCGACGCCGTGCACGTCCAGCGCATCATGGAAAAAGCCTATGCCAGCGGTGAAGAATTGAAGATCATGAAGATTTAAGATTTCTTACGGAATCTCCAACGCATCCAGCAGCGCCCGGCACTCGTCAGGCGTCAGGATGCGTTGCGCTGTACGCGGGTCCTCCGCGGACGGCGCCCGACTCGGATCCGGGCGGTTTTCCTGCAGCCACTGCCGGGGCGACATCCCGAGATTTTTCTGAAAGCTTCGGTTCAGATACTTTGGATCGGAAAAGCCGCAGGCATAAGCCGCATCGGTCAGCGTCGTATCGGACTGGCGCAGCAGGAGCATCGCCGCCTCCAGCCGCAGCCGGGCCAGATAATCCTGAAACGGGATATGCAGCTGCTCACGGAACAAGTGCGACAGATAGGTCTGTGTCAGCCCCTCCCGTTCCGCGATTTCACTGAGGCGGACAGGCTCAGAATAGTGTGTTTCCAGATAATGCAGAATGCGGTGCATCCGCTCGGCGTTGCGCGTCTGCGTCATGTTTTCCGTATCGCTCAGCGCGCGGTACGGCGTATCGCTGAGCAGGATGGCGAAAATCTCGTTGACCTGCGCCATGCATGCAAACGGTGCTTCCGGTGTATCGCGCAGATAGGCGCGAAGCGCCAGCAGCATTGCGCGGCGAAGCGCCGTCAGCCGCTCCGGCAGCAGGCAAGCGGACAATCCCCGGCAGCCGAAGCGGATACTGCGGATCTGCGGATAAAACCGGGCGCAGAAGCTGTTGGAGATCTGCAGCGTCAGAAGCCTTGCCGGCACGCCGGATGCGCAGAGTTCATGGCTGCTGCCCGCATCAAACAGCAATACCTCGCCCGGCCCTGCTTCAACGCCTTGCCGGTCAGTGCTGACGCGGCAGCTGCCGCTCAGTACCACGCACAGTTCCAGTTCCTTATGCAGGTGCATGGGGCGATATACCATGTCAACAATAAACATGGTACAGTCTGCCAGCTTGGAATGAGAGATCAGTTCATATTCATTGTAGGATTCCATTTTTTCCTCGAAAAAGCATCATTGTCGGGCTGCAGACGCATCTTCATCGGTGATAAGCCTGCCCCGTTCCTTCATAATAACAGTAAGCAGAGAAAAAAACAAGAGCCGCTCGGCTCTGAAAACAGGGAGGACGTATGAAAAAAGGCATATGCTGTGCAGGCAATATGATCGTGGATATCACTTACCCGATTGAAACCTGGCCGAAGCAGAACGAATTGACACACATTACAGAAGGCATTACACGCTCCACCGGCGGCTCGGTCTGCAACACCATTTCCGACCTTGCGCGGCTGGATCCCAATCTGCCGCTCGTGGCCTCCGGCTTCGCCGGACATGACGCGGAGGGCGATTTTGTCCTGCAGGAAATGGGCAAATACAAAAACATCGATTGCTCCATGATCAAGCGCAGCGGCGATACGTCGTTTACGGCTGTCATGTCGAACAACCAGACAAAGGAACGCACGTTTTTCCAGTATGCGGGCGGCAACGCCTATTACGGAGAAGACGATATCGACTGGGGCAAGCTGAATGTCGATATTTTCCACATTGGCTATATTCTTCTGCTGCCGCATCTGGATGAACCGGACGCGGAATACGGCACAAAGATGGCACGGCTCCTGCACCGGGCGCAGCAGGCAGGCATGAAAACCTCCATCGATGTTGTTTCCGAAGCGGGCGAGCGCTTCGCACGGCTCGTGACCCCAGCTCTTAAATACACCGACTACTGCATCATCAACGAACTGGAGACGCAGCAGACCACGGGTGTCCTGCTGCGCGGAGAAGACGGCGCGCTGCATGTGGAGAATATGAAAGCCGCGCTGCAAAAGCTGCACGAACTGGGCGTAGCAAAGTGGGCCGTTATTCACTGCCCGGAGATTGGCTGCGGCATGGACGAAAACGGCAATTATTATGAATTTGAAAGCCTGAAGCTTCCGAAGGGCTATATCAAGGGCACGGTCGGCGCGGGCGATGCGTTCTGCGCGGGCGTTCTGTACGCAGCGGAAACGGATATGCCGCTGCCGGAGGCGTTGAAGCTCGGCGCTTGCAGCGCGGCGGCCTCCCTCAGCGAGGTCAGCGCGTCCGACGGCGTGAAGACGAAGGATGAAGTCCTGAAGCTGTACGAGCTGTACGGCAAGAAATAAAAAAAGAGGGTCAGAATCACTATGAAACAGGCAGTTATGTACGGCGGCGGCAACATCGGCCGCGGCTTTATCGGCGCAACGCTCAGCCAGTCCGGATATGAGGTCACGTTCATCGATGTGGCGGAACCCGTGGTCAAGGCTTTGCAGGAAAAAAAGCAGTACCCCGTCCGCTATGTGTCCAGCGAGGGACATGAGGACGTGATGATCGAGCATGTGACCGCGGTCAACGGCAACGATCAGGAGGCAGCCTCCGAGGCCATCGCCAACTGCGACATCATGGCAACGGCTGTCGGCGCGAGAATCCTCAAATTCATCGTCGGCAACATTGTCGCGGGCCTCAGAAAGCGCTGGGCGCGGGACGACCGTCCGCTCAACATCATCATCTGCGAAAACCTGATGGACGCCAACAAGGTCATGGAGGGCATGCTCAAGGATCTCCTGACCGACGAGGAAAAGAAGCATTTCGATGAAAAGGTCGGCCTGGTCGAAGCGTCGATTGGCCGCATGGTACCGGTGCAGACCGATGAGATGAAGGACGGCGACCCGATGCGCGTCTGCGTCGAGCGCTACGGCTTCCTGCCGGTCGATAAGGCCGCGTTCAAGGGTGAAATCCCGGAAATTACGAACATGGTTCCGTTCGAGCCGTTTGATTTCTACATCAAGCGTAAGCTGTACGTCCACAACATGGGCCACGCGACCTGCGCGTATCTGGGCGGTTACGAGGGCCGCAAATACATCTACCAGTCCATCGATGATCCCGAAATTCTGAACATCGTGCAGAATGCCATGCTCGAGAGCGCGCTGGGACTTTCTAAGAAGTACGGCGTCGAGTTGGAAAGCCTGATGCTGCACATCACCGATCTTCTTGGCCGCTTCCGTAACGCGGCGCTGAAGGACACCTGCAAACGTGTCGGCGGCGACCCGACGCGGAAGCTCGGCGCGGCTGACCGTCTGATCGGCTCGAGCCTGCTGTGCCTCGAGCAGGGCGTGAAGCCCGCGTATATCGCCGTCGGCGCAGCCGGTGCGGTCTACCGCTATCTGAACGAGGCGGGCATCGAGCAGTCGAAGGAAGAAGCGGCAAAGGTTCTGAAGGACGTCTCCGGTCTGGAGGCCGACTCGGAACTGGCGGGGATGATTCTCGATATGTACGCCTACTTCCTTGAGGGTGAGCCCGTCTCCGCGCTGCGCCGCGCAGCACAGGCTGCGAAGACCGCGGGCCTCGGCCGGATCATCTGACCGAATCCATAGAAATCACAAAAAGCGCCAGCCGCTCGGGCTGGCGCTTTTCATTTACAGTTCCTGATAGACGGCTCTGGCGCCGCCGATATACTTGGGGCGGGTACGGGCACAGAGGATGTTCGCCTCGCCGATCTTTTTGATCGACAGCCGGACAGGAATCGCAACACGGCGCAGGTGCATGCCAATCAGCGTGCCGCCGATGTCAATGCCTGCATCTGCAACGATCGTCTCGACGAGCACGGGATCCTTGAAATTGGCCCACGCCGTCATGGCGAACGAGCCGCCCGCGTGCAACTGCGGGATGGCGTTGACAATCTCAAAGCCGTGCGCCTCAGCAACATCGCGCTCAACAACAAGCGCGCGGTTGAGGTGCTCGCAGCACTGCACGGCAAGTTCAATGCCGCGCTCCTGCAAAACGGGATAGATGCCCGCGAATGCGGCCTGCGCAGCCTCGAGGCTCGAGCCCTTGCCGATGCGCGCGCCGACCATCTCACTTGACGAGCAGCCGACGACAAAAATCTTGCCGGGCTTCAGCTTCGCAGCATCCAGCAGTTCTGTAACGGCCTGTTTCGCCTGCGCGGTAAGTTCTTCATACATGATTCATTTCACCTTTCCAGAAAGTTTTATGAAGTTCAGGGAGTTTGGAAAGCACCGTGTAGAGCACGACGGACAACATGAGGCCGACCGCCGCCTGCAGCAGGTTGTTGGGGATGGACGCAGCCGCTGCAAGTCCCTGCCCAAGAATCAGTGCCTCATAGCCGAAATAGCCGGCAACCATAACCACCTCAGACGGCAGTTCGACAAGCGCCAGCTGCCAGAACGGAAGCTTTCTGCCTTTCTTCAGCAGCGGACGAAGCAGCAGTGCGGCCACCAGCGCCACAAGGCCCTTGATGACAAACGTTGCGGGAACGTAATACGCATACCCGGAAATCAGATCTGCAAGCGCGCTGCCAATGCCGGCCGCGAAAAAGCCGTACCACGGGCCGAGCACCAAGCCGGACAGCAGGCACATGCCCTCGCCGATGTTTGTATATCCTGCAACCGTCGGAATCTGCACAAGCATTGTCGCCGCCCAACACAACGCCGCAAACATGGCGCTCAGAACCAGCTGCCGGAGTGTTCTATTTTGCTGTTTCATATTGGAAATCTCGTCTCAGACAAAAAACGATTTTCAGACTACGAAATTCGTTATTCGCCCTTCCAGAACGCCTTATGAATTTCCGGAACCTTGGCCAGCGCAGTGTAGAGAACAACCGACAGGACGATGCCGACGGCAGCCTGTACCAGATTATTGGGGATGGATGCAGCGGCGGCAAGACCCTTACCGAGAATCAGCGCCTTATAGCCGAAATACCCGGCGACCATGATGACCTCGGACGGCAGTTCAATCAGCGCCAGACGCCAGAACGGGATCTTCTCGCCTTTTTTCAGCAGCGGCCGCAGCAGCAGCGCAGCCACCAACGCCACAAGGCCCTTGATGATAAACGTACCGGGGACATAATGCGCATAGCCTGCCAGCAGATCGGCAAGCCCGCTGCCGATACCGGCGGCAAAGAAGCCGTACCACGGACCGAGCACCAGACCGGCAAGCAGGCACATGCCCTCGCCGATGTTCGTATACCCGGCAACAGTCGGAAACTGCACAAGCATCGTCGTCACACAGCACAGCGCGGCAAACATCGCACTTAGAACCAGCATACGGATGGTTTCGTTTCTCTTTTTCATAATCGGAGTACCTCTCTTATTGGGATACCCTGATTATATCCGATACTGATACTATAAAAAGATGCAAAAACAGATATTTTTTTAGGGTCAGATTCAGAATCGCGCCATAATTGCAGTGTTACCCGTATCGAGCACCGCGTCCGCGCCTTCCCCAAGGATACGGCGCAGGAGCGCACGCTCGTCCATTCCCCCCTGTCCGTGCAAAACACGGTACGCGCCCGCGTCGCTTCCACAGGCAATTTTTGCGCCCAGCGCGGCAGCTTTTTTCACTGCATTCCTCTGATAGGCCAGCAGCGGCTTTAAAACCTCGTCCGGAAAGCGCCCGCAGCCGATGAGATTGCCGATCGTCACGAGCGTCGGCACCCAGACAGCGCGCGATTCTGCAAGCTGGCAGAGCGTTTCATCTGTGAGATATGCGCCGTGTTCGATAGAATCCACACCGCCCGCAAGCGCCGCGCGCACGGCCTCGTCGCCGTTGGCGTGGGCCATGACGGAAAAGCCCTCGTCATGCGCGCAGGCGATCATATCCCGAATCAGTTTCGGCGGCAGCGGCTCGCTGGTCAGAACGCCGTAGCGTTCAAAATCCATCAGACCAGAAATCATGATCTTGATAAAGTGCGCACCGCGCGTTCTGGCTTCGCGGACAAGTGCACGGTATTCGACAAATTCATCAAAGCCGCGCCCGATGAATCCGCCGTAATGTCCGATTTTGTAGATTGGGAAGCCCGGCGACCGGTATCGGATGCCGTATTCCGGGGCCAGCTTCGCGGCCAAATCGCACACCCCCCAACGGTCACCGCCGTCGCGCAGATCGGAAAAACCCAGCGTCTGATACTGCTCGAGCGTTTCTCTGATGAACGCCTCCTGCGGCGCGGCCTTGTGCCGCGCAATGGCTTCTTTCCAATTCACGCCGTCCAGCACCATATGAATGTGACAGTCAACCATCCTACGCCTTTCCCGGGATGCAGTGCCGCTCGATGGCAAGCGCCGCGCCGTCCTCGTCGCACGAGGCCGTCACTTCATCGGCAATCGCCAGAATTTCTGGACACGCATTCGCCGTCGCCACGCCTCGCCCTGCCATTTTGATCATACTCGTATCGTTCAGTCCATCGCCGATGGCCATGGTCGCCGCCATCGGCAGGCCAAGATAGGCCGCCAGACTTGCAATGGCCTCGCCCTTGTTGGCATGCGCGTCGTTGATCTCAATGTTGCAGGGCATGGACGTGCTGACGCTTAAACTCTCGAACTGCTCTGTAAGGTCTTTAAGCAGCCTGCCGCGCAGCGCATCGTCCGGCGTGAACAGCTGCAGCTTTTGAACGCCTCGGTTCTGCCCCCGCAGGTATGCCTTGAGTTCCTCGACCGGCGTGCGCAGACTGCGCACCATGCGCAGTGCGTAGTCGAACGGGACAAATGCAGCGGCGTTTTCCTGCATGCTGCGCGTCATCCAGCCCCAGTTGTCCTGATAGCAGTCGTAGATCACGGGAAAGCCATCGAGATATTCCAGAACCTGCAAGGCCGTTTCCAGCGGGATCTCCGCTGCGCTGACGGCTTTTTCCTTGCGGATATCATAGACCTGCGCACCGTTGATGGTGATGGCATAGTGCAGAAACGGCAGCTTCTGCACGACCTCCGGCATGCCGGTAAAAAATCGGCCCGTCGTCGGCACGATCTCGACACCTGCCTCCGCCGCAGTATAAAGCGCATCGCAGGTGCGCGGCGTCAGTTCTTTTTGGGAATTCAGCAGTGTCCCGTCCAGATCGAGCGCCAGTAATTTCACGGCATTCATAGGAAACTCACCTCAATTCCATAGTTTTCGCCCTCATGATACCAGATGCCCTTCAAAAATGCAAGAAGCGCGTGATTTCCGGCGAAGACTGTGATAGAATGGGAACAGAAACCCCTTGCAGGAGGAATTTTATGCTGATATCCGCAGAGCATCTTTCCATCAATTTCGGCAGCCGTCAGCTGCTGGACGATGTGGATTTTTATTTAAATGAGGGCGACAAAACCGGCGTGATCGGCATCAACGGCACCGGAAAATCAACATTTTTGAAGGTTCTGGCAGGGTGGCTCCAGCCGGACAGCGGGACAATCGCCCGCAAGCCGAATTTACAGGTGAGCGTGCTTGCACAGAACCCCGATATGCACGACGATCTGACCGTGCTGGAGCAGATCTTTGCCAGTATGCCGCCGGAATTCCGGCAGCTGAACGAATATGAGGCAAAGCGCATGCTGACGCGGCTCGGTCTTGCGGACACGAATCGGCTGATTGGAACACTTTCGGGCGGTGAACGCCGCCGCGCCGCGCTGTGCGCCGCGCTCATCCATCCGGCAGACGTCCTTGTGCTTGACGAGCCGACGAACCACCTGGACACCGAGATGGTGCAGTGGCTGGAAGACTGGCTGAAAAAATATCGAGGCGGGCTGGTCATGGTCACGCACGACCGGTATTTTCTCGAACGCGTCGTGAACCATATCACGGAACTTTCGTGCGGAAAGCTTTACCACTATGAAGCCAATTACTCCCGCTATCTCGAACTGCGGGAGCAGCGCGCGCAGATGGCGGAGGCGTCCGAGCGCAAGCGGCAGTCCATCCTGCGCGTCGAACGCGAGTGGATTCTGCGCGGTTGTCAGGCCCGCAGCACCAAGAGCAAGGAACGCATCCAGCGCTATGAGGAATTAAAGGACCGCAAAGCGCCCGAACGCGACAGCGCGGTACAGCTTTCGGCGGCCTCGAGCCGTCTCGGCAAAAAAATCATCACGCTGGAACATGTCTCTAAGGGTTACGACGGCCGCACGATCTTCCGTGATTTTTCCTACGGCGTTCTCCGCAGCGACCGCATCGGCATCGTCGGCCGCAACGGCGCGGGCAAATCGACGCTTCTGCGCATTCTGGCGGGCGAACTCCTGCCGGACAGCGGCGTAGTCGAACTGGGCGAGACAGTCCGAATCGGTCATTTTTCACAGGAGGGCCGCGAACTGGATCTGAACCAGCGTGTGTATGATTTTATCTACAATGTCGCCGCACAGGTAAAAACGGACGAGGGCACATTCTCCGCCAAGACCATGCTTGAACGCTTCCTGTTCCCGCCCGATTTGCAGCAGACCAGCATTGGGAGGCTGTCCGGCGGAGAACGGCGAAGATTATATCTGCTGTCCATCCTTATGGCAGCGCCCAACGTGCTGCTGCTCGACGAACCGACGAATGATCTGGACATTACGACGCTTTCCATTCTGGAGGACTATCTGCAAAGCTTCCCCGGCCCCATCATCGCCGTCTCGCATGACCGCTTTTTCCTCGACAAGCTGGCCGATACCATCTTCGAGGTGCACCCGGAGGGCCGCATCGACGTGTTTACCGGCAACTGGTCCGACTGGGCACGCAAGCGGACACCCACAGAGGAAAAGAAGCCCGAAAAGCAGGAAAAACCGATTCCTGAGCGCCCGCGCGAGAAAAAACTGAAATTCTCCTACAACGAGCAGCGTGAATTTGACATGATTGACAGCGTGATTGCCGATCTGGAACAGCAGCTGGCCGCCTGCAAACAGGAGCAGGAGGCCTGCGGCAGCGACTATGTCCGGCTACAGGCTCTGACGGACGAGCAGGAACGGCTGACAGCGGAACTGGATGCGAAGACAGAGCGCTGGGTCTACTTGAACGACCTCAAGGAACGTATCGACGCGCAGCAATAGAAATATTGCACAAATTTTCGCCCGGGTCGTATACGGAACTCAGGCGGCGTGCTATACTATGGATAGAAGGAAACGGAAAACTTTGTGGTTCGGATGAAGACAGAGGAGGCTTCTCTATGAATCTGAAAACAGTCAAAGTTCTGCTGTTCACGTTGTTTTCGCTGGCGCTTGCCAGCCTGATCATCGGCTGCGGCGTATCAAAGCCTGTATATTTCCTGTTCACGGCACTGTTTGCCATTGGATACGCAGCCGTCTATCTGCTGTGTTGGCGCTGCCCCTTCTGCGGCGAACGTCTTGGCCGCAGCGACGGTGAGATTTGCCCGCACTGCGGCAAAAGTCTGCTTGCTCCCCACAGCCATCAGGCCGGCTGATGTACCCAGCGCCGGTGCAGCACTGGAAAAAGAGGCTCCAGCTTCCCGCTATATGGACCAAATTGGCGCAATGCGCACATACGGGGCAACCTCCGTATGTACGCATTGCGCCATTCGTATTGCATTTACAGGCTAGTGGTTCCTCTCACGTTTCTTTCAATCCCAAGGCCGCAACAACGATCCCTGCAGCCGCAAGGGCTGCCGCTGCATACAGAAATGCTGTCAGACCATACTGTGCGAGAATCTGCATCGTCATAGAAAACGGACTCAGGTTGATGTGATCAAATTGAAAGGCCATCGCTCCGCCCAATAAAAGGCTGATACAACGCCTGTCATAAACATGACTGCGCCAATGATCACTTTTTTCATCGTGAAACCTCCGCAAGTTCAGATTTATTGCCAGCATATCACAAAATATGCAGCAGTGCAAGAACAGCCCCAGCGGCGAAAACCGCTGGGGCTGCTGTGTATGGAATGAAAATAGATTAGAACACGCCCTGCTCGTACATGGCCTGAGCAACCTTCTTGAAGCCGGCAATATTGGCGCCTGCAACCAGATCGTAGCCGAGACCGTACTCTTCGGCAGCCTCTGCGGAGACCTTGTGGATGTTCTTCATCATCTTGTGCAGCTGCGCATCGACTTCTTCAGCCGTCCAGACCAGACGCTCGGAGTTCTGGCTCATTTCGAGACCGGAAACGCCGACGCCGCCCGCATTGACAGCCTTGGACGGAGCGACGATCATGTGCTTCTGCGCGCGCAGATAGTTCAGAGCGTCGTTCGTGGTCGGCATGTTGGCGACCTCGATGTAGTACTTGACGCCGGAGGCGGCGATCTTCTCAGCCTCGCCCATGCGAACGTCGTTCTGCATGGCGGACGGCATGTTGACATCGACATCCTTCGCGCCCCAGGCCTTCTGGCCGGCGACGAACTCGCAGCCGAACTTGTCGGCGTACGGCTTGCAGTGCATCGGGTCCTTTGCACGCATCTCAAGGATGAAGTTCAGCTTCTCGTCGGTGTTGACGCCGTCCGGGTCATGAACATAGCCGTCCGGGCCGGAGAAATAAGTAACCTTCGCGCCGAGTTCAGCGGACTTCTTCATGATACCCCATGCAACGTTGCCGTAGCCGGAGATCGCAAGGCGCTTGCCCTCGATGGTGTCGTTCTCGTGCTTCAGGACTTCCTGCAGATAGTAGACAGCGCCGTAGCCGGTTGCTTCCGGACGGATCAGGGAGCCGCCGTAGGTCATGCCCTTGCCGGTCAGAACGCCGTTCTCCCAGACGCCCTTCAGACGGCGGTACTGGCCGTACAGGTAGCCGATCTCACGGCCGCCGACGCCCATGTCGCCCGCGGGAACATCGATGTCGGGCCCGATGTAGCGGTACAGAGCCGTCATGAAGCTCTGGCAGAAACGCATGACCTCCGCGTCGGACTTGCCGGCGGGATCGAAGTCGGAGCCGCCCTTTGCGCCGCCCATGGGCAGGCCGGTCAGGGAGTTCTTGAAAGTCTGCTCGAAGCCGAGGAACTTGATGATGCCTTCGTAAACGTTCTTCTGGAAGCGCAGGCCGCCCTTGTACGGGCCGATGGCGCCGTTGAACTGGCAGCGCCAGCCGCGGTTTGTATGGTATTCGCCCTTGTCATCCATCCAGCAGACGCGGAACGTGAACATTCTTTCGGGCTCGACCATTCTCTTCAGAAGGTCAACCTTCTCGTATTCGGGATGCGCGTCCATGATCGGGGAAACGGAAGAGAGGACCTCTTCTACAGTCTGAACGAATTCAGGCTCATTCCCGTGTGCCTGCTTGACATAGTCGATGACACTGGCAACATAAGCATTCATTTTGGTAAATCCTCCTCAAAAAATTGTACCAATCTATTGCGATCTTTTTGCAGATTGCTCAAAATTATCATATCGCATCCGCGCCAGAAATACAAGCGCGGATGCCTGTGCGAAATGACTGAAATTATTTGCCGAAATTTGTGATAATATCCACAATCTCCGCGCCGATGCGCTTCTGCGCCTCAACGGTGGCAGCGCCGATATGCGGCGTGCAGGAGACCATCGGATGGGAGTACAGCGCGGAGTTGGAGGCGGGCTCGTCGGCGTAGACGTCCAGACCAGCAGCACGGACCTTGCCGCTCTCGAGTGCGGCAAGCAGAGCGGCCTCGTCAACGTTGGTGCCGCGGGAGGTATTGATGATGCACACGCCGTCCTTCATCTTTGCGATGCGCTCTGCGTTAATCAGTGCGCCGCCGTCAACTGCCGGGGCATGGACGGAGATGAAGTCGGACTTGGCAAGCAGTTCGTCCATCTCGACATAGGGAATGCCCAGCTGCTCTTCGATGCCGGGGATGTGGAAGATATCGAAGGCGATGACAGTCATGCCGATAGCCTTGGCCATGACACCCAGATGCTGGCCGATGCGGCCGAAGCCGACGATGCCGAGGGTCTTGCCCTGCAGTTCGATGCCCTTGCCGTAGGCCTTCTTTTCCCACTTGCCCTCGCGCATGGTGTGGCCCGCGATGGAAAGATAACGTGCGCAGGAGAACATATGACCCATGGCCAGTTCTGCGACGGACTGAGAGGAAGCCTTCGGGGTGTTCTTGACGGTGATGCCGTTGGCCTCTGCATACTTGACATCGATGTTGTCAACGCCGACACCGCCGCGGATGATCAGCTTCAGCTTGCCGCCCTTGGCTTCATCGATGTGGTTCGCGCGAACCTTGGTCTTGGAGCGAACGACGACTGCGTCAAACTCACGCAGGGCTGCGCCCAGTTCTTCCGGAGCATAGAACTGCTCGACGACCTCGTGGCCTGCCTCGCGCAGCTGCGCCATTGCGGTCTTGTCCATTCCATCAGTTACGAGAATACGCATGATAAAATCTCCTTATATTTGTTCTGTGAAATAAGGCGCGACAGAATATGCCGCGCCTTGTAGGTTTTCTTATTTGCCGTAGTTGGCTTCAAAGTTCTTCAGGAATTCGACGAGGGCTTCCACGCCTTCCTTGGGCATGGCGTTGTAGATGGAAGCGCGCAGGCCGCCGACGGACTTGTGGCCCTTGAGGTTGTCATAGCCGGCTGCCTTGGTAGCGGCGACGACTTCCTTGTCGAGATCGGCAGACCCGGTCACGAACGGGATGTTCATGAGGGAACGGAACTCAGGCTCGACGGTGCCCTTGAACATCTTGGAGGAATCCAGGAAGTCATAGAAGACCTTCGCCTTGTCGAGATTGCGCTTGTGCATCTCTTCGAGGCCGCCGATGGACTTGAGGTACTTGAAGACCTTGCCGCAGCAGTAGATCGCCCAGCAGTTCGGGGTGTTGTACATGGAGCCGGCGCCTGCGTGCGTGCTGTACTGCAGGTAGATGGGCAGATCCTTCAGATCGTCACGGATCAGATCCTCACGGACGATGACGACAACCATGCCGGCGGGGCCGACGTTCTTCTGCACGCCCGCGTAGATCATGCCGTAATCGGACACGTTGCAGGGCTTGGACAGGAACATGGAGGACTGGTCGGAAACAAGCACATGGCCCTTGGTGTTGGGCAGCTTGTTCCACGTCACGCCGTGGATCGTCTCGTTCTCGCAGATGTAGACGTAATCGGTGTCTTCGGGGATATCCAGATCGGAGCAGTCGGGAACATAGGTATAGTTCTTGTCCTTGCTGGAAGCGGCGACGATGACCTCGCCGACCTTCTTGGCTTCCGCGATGGCCTTCTTGGACCATGCGCCGGTCTCGATGTAGACGGCCTTGCCGTTCTTCATGAGGTTCATGGGGATCATGGAGAACTGGAGCGTTGCGCCGCCCTGAATGAACAGGACCTTATAGTTGTCGGGAATGCCCATGAGGTCGCGCAGATCCTGCTCGGCCTCGTCGATGATCTGCTGGAAAACAGGGGAACGGTGGCTCATTTCCATGACGCACATGCCGCTGCCGCGGTAGTTCATCATCTCGTCGCGGATCTCCTCCAGCACGGGTTCCGGCATCATTGCGGGGCCGGCGGAGAAATTGAATGTACGACCATATTTCATGACTCTTTGCCTCCTGAACGTTGTGTTGTTGTTGAATGGAGTTGTTTCCTGATTCCAAGTATATACCTTCCGCACCAAAGAATCAACCCATTTCTCAAAAAATTTTATCGAAACTCACAAATTTTTAGCAAGCTGCATAAAAAGCCGGACGTTTCCCCCAAAAAACGGGAAAACGCCCGGAAAACGACAAGATTCAGAACCCCTTATATTTCTTTCTCGTAGCCAGACCGCCGCGGATATGGCGTTCGGCTCTGTTCTGGTCGAGGATCTCCCGCACAGAAAGATACAGCGCGCGGTTCGCCAACGGCAGCCGCTCAGAAAGATCTTTATGCACAGTCGATTTGGAAAGTCCGAAGTGCTTTGCCGCCTGCCGAATAGTGGCGCGGTTTTCGATGATGTACACAGCCAGTTCCCTGGCTCTGGTGAGTAAGTCCTCTGTCATACGGGCACCTCCAGGCTGTGTATGCTATTGGAGTATATGCCTGCGGGCAGAGACGTATGAATCCGGTATCCGCAATCTGCCGCTTATACGATCTGAAGAATATCCCCCTTGAGATACAGCGACTGTTCAGAGGCGAGGCTGGCTGGGTGGTCCCGGGACTGAATGAGCGTTTCAAGCAGTCTTGCGTCGCGGCCTGCGTCCTGCGCGGCCTCACGAAGCATTTTGAGAAACAGTTCCGGCGTCATGAACTGGCTGCATGAGCAGGAGACAAGATATCCGCCGGGCTTTACAAGCTTCATACACTGCAAATTGAGTTCCTTATAGCCGCGATAGGCATTTTCCAGCGCCTTGCGGCTTTTGGCAAACGCGGGCGGGTCGCAGACAACGAGACCATACTGCCTCCCCTCCCGCACATACTGCCGTGCAAGATCAAAAACGTTGGCGCAAGTGGTCGTGACGATATCCTGCACCCCGTTAAGCGCCGCGTTGCGCCGCACAAGCGCCAGCGCATCCTCGGACACATCGACTGCCTCGACGCTTTTCGCACCATAAAGCGCCGCGTGGATGGAGAATCCGCCCGTGCAGCAGCAAAGATCGAGCACGTCCTGTCCGGGTGCGTAGGGCTTTAACCGTCCACGGTTTTCCTGCTGATCGAGAAAATGCCCGGTCTTCTGGCCGTTTGCGATCGAAACGAGCATATCCGCGTCGTGTTCCCGGATCACAAGTTCCTCCGGAACCGCGCCGTAAACGCACGCTTTGATCTGCGGCAGGCCTTCTTTTTCGCGCACAGGCAGATCGTCGCGCTCATAAATGCCGCGCGGAGCGAACAGTTCTGCCAGAATCGAAATCAGTTCCGGCTTCCACCGCTCCAGTCCCAGGCAGGCGATCTGGAAGGATAAGCAGTCCGCAAATTTATCGACCGTCAGCCCCGGCAGTCCGTCGGACTCGCCGAAGACGACGCGGCAGGAATCGGAAAAGCCCAGCGCCTGCCGCGCGCGCCACGCCGCTTCGATCCGGCGGACAAAAAACGCGCGATCGATCGGTTCATTTTCATCCCGTGTCAGAACGCGGACGGCCAGCCGGGAGGCGGAATTGAAAAAACCGCGCGCGGCAAAGCGCTGGCGGCTGTCCAGCACGTCAACGACACAGCCGTCCGTGCAGATATCGTCCGCCCAGTCGAGTTCATTGTCATAGATCAGACGCTGCCCCTTCAGAACGCCGGCTTCCTCGCCGCGCCGCAGGCAGACCTTCGGATATTCCATAATTTATACCTCCAGCGTATAGCGCTCACAGGCGTTGATAATCGTCGTGTCCCCGCGCCGGAGCATGCGGGCAATGTCGCGGCCATACTCCATATGCACATGACCATGGATGAAATAGCGTGGCTTATACCGGTCGAGCAGCGGCAAAAACGCCTCGAAGCCCATATGCGCGTAATCGTCCCCGTCGCCGACGCCCCGTACCGGGGCGTGCGCCACCACGATGTCCACGCCGCCTGCCCGGCGGATCTTCCAGCCGAGCTTCCAGATGCGGTTTTTCATCTCGCGCTCGGAATATTGATTCTTGCCGCCCGAATACAGGCGGCTTCCGCCCAGCCCCGCAATGCGCAGGCCGTTGAACACGACCAGCTTATCTTCAATGCAGTCGCAGCCCTCCGGCGGACGCCTGTCATAATTGCCGTCGTGGTTGCCGCGCACATAATAAAGCGGCGCGCGGCCAAGCGTAGCCAGAAATGACAGATACTCCGCCTTCAAATCGCCGCAGGAGAGCATGAGGTCGTACTCGCTCAGCCGTCCCGGCTGGTAATAGTCCCAAAGATAGGGGCTTTCTTTATCGGCAAGCAGCAGAAGCTTCAAAGCAGCGGCCCCCTTTTCTCCGGCTGGAGCGTCTCGCGGTACAATCCCAGCAGACGCACCATCGGCTTTGCCATCGGCAGCAGATCGTCATACTGCGGGATGCTACCGCGCACATTGGCGCACAGCCAGTCCATATGCAGAATTTCCTCCGGCGGGAGCCAGCGATCGCCGCTGTTTCGCACGGTGCCTGTCTGGTCGGTGATGCGCCGGTGGAAGGGCGCAAGTTCGCCGTGAATCAGCGCAGCGCGCAGAATCCGCACCAGTTCGCGCGGGCCGTCCGGCAGCGCTTCCATCATCCGCACGTCCACCGCAGCGTTTGCAAAGCCCCACCAGTAATTAACCGCCGCTGCGGCGCTCAACTCGTCCCAGCCGCCGCGCAGGATGCTGCGCGCCAGCCGGATATAGACCTCGCCCCAGTTCCACACCGGAAGCGCGGTGCAGACAGGCCCTGCCTCCTGCGCCAGACACAGACCGCGCCAGTCCGGGCTGTCGCCCGTCCCTGGCAGGTCGCGTGCGCAGATCACACGCAGCCCTTCCTGCGCAAGACGCGCAGCAGGCGAAGATTCACAGCACGACCAGCGCAGTTCAATCCAAGCGCGCGGATTTGTCAGCTGCGCGCCGAGAGCAAAGGCGTTGATTGCCGCAGGCGTCCCGAAAATCGGTCCGTCGGCCACATAGCCAATGCGGTCGTCCACCGCCAGCGCACCGGCGATCACGCCGAGCAGGAATTTCGCCTCATAAATGCGGCTGTAATAGGTCCGGACGCCTGGGTACGGCATATCGACCGAGCAGTTGAGAAATCGGATCCCCGGGTATTTGGGCGCAAGTTTGCGGCAGGCGAAGATCAGCGGCACAGTCGTCGTGAAAATGACCTGTGCACCGTCTGAAACGGCCTGCTCCAGTGCGTCCTCGGCGCAGGGATAGTCCTCTGCAAGATAGGACCTGACCAAGACGGTGTCGCCGAGTGCCTGCTCCAGCTGCTGCCGTCCCTTATCGTGCTCCCGGATCCACGGGCTTTTCTCCGGTGCACATTCATGCACAAACGCCACGCGGAGCGTCCCGCCGGGGATCATCCGCCCAGCAAGCAGGCCCAGCAGGCCGGAGCCGGACGCTTCCGGCTCTGCATCGGTCTGCATTTCAATCTTTCCGCCCCGCGCGTAGGCGGTCAACTCCGTCCAGACCGCGCGGATGGATTTTTCCAGTTCCGCAGGCCCCAGTACGCGCAGATCGCCCAGCGTATAGGTGTGCAGCCACACCAGCAGTGCCTCCGCCGTCGTGACCGGCGGCTCCTGGCTGAGTTTGTAGTAGGCCGTGCGGAAGGTATAGAACGCGGTCAGAAACGCGCGTTTTTCCCGCTCTGACCAGACATGGTCGGCATCGAAGCCCAGCGCGGCCTGCAGCTTGGGATAGTCGCCGACACGGTTGAAATGCACCTGATACAGGCCGCAGAGCCCATAAAAGTGCAGAAATTCATAATAGACCCGCACTGCCGGGTCGTCGGAATAGACCGGCAGGACGCGCGTGACATAGGCACGGATGGTCGGCGCGTCAAAGCTTTTGAGGACACTCACGCGCTTGTTGCCCTCCTGCACATAGAAGCTTCCCATGTATTCAAAGCACCGGATGGGATCCGTGATGCCGGTGTCGCCCAGATGCGCCTCGCAGAGTGCGACCCACTTTCCCGCGAACTCCGTTCCAAGGTCCAGCAGCGGCATAAAATTCGCGGCAAACGCCGCCTGCCGCCCTGCCGTATTCGTGCCGATGATCTGCGCAATGGGGATATCCAGAACGCCGAGATCCACACGGCCGGCCACCGCGCAGTCGCGCAGCCGTTCCTCCAGCACCTGCGGATACGGATAGCGTCCGCGGTGCACACACTCGCGGTAGCATTTCTGTCCGGCCTTAAGCGCCTGCCGGAACTGCTGAATCGCTTCCTGTCTGCTCATATCAAGCACCTCCCTCTTTGGTTTTCGCCCCTATTTTCCTACGGCATATGAAAAAAGTCAATCAGATTTTCCGCTGCCCGCTATCCGGCCAAAACAGATTTCACGACATTGATGACTCCCGCGCGTACCATTATCAGAATTGGGCTCAGCTTTGTTTTGCGCAGCAGCAGCAAGCAGCCTGCAAAAAGCAGCAGCATCGTCCAATTTGTCTCGGCAAGCGTCACCGGCCCCCCATCCCAGAAAGCATTTACCAGAAGCAGCACACCGGGGAGCCCAGCAAGCTTTGTGCCGACGAAGGTCGCCGCGTTCACCGCGATCGGACCGGGCGTCATTTCCGCAATGGTCACAAGATCTGCAAATTCCTGTACGCTCAGCCAGCCGTTCCGGGCAACAAGCTGCTCCTGAAGAAGCGGCATCGCCGCGTAGCCGCCGCCGAAGCTGAACAGGCCGATCTGCAGAAAACTCAGAAAAAGTTGCAGTGTGATCATCTCCGGTTCCTCCTGCGTGCAAGCAGCGTCCGGACAATACTGAGCACAATACAACAGAGAATAATGCAAACGACGTTCACATGGAAAAATCAGGCATCCAGAAACGCACCAAGCATGATTCCTATCGACACGGTATTTTTCTGCCGGACGGCATCCGTCCCCATATCCCACACCACAGACGCGATGACCGCACCAACGCCTGCCTGCATACCAGCCAGCAGCTGCGAAAGCAGGAGATTGCTGCGGAAACGCTCATATAAGAACGAAAGGACTGTAAGGATGAGAAACGGCGGAAGAATCGTTGCGATAATTGCAACCAGTGCGCCAGAGATCCCCGCAAGCTTATACCCTACGACGATCACACCGTTCACGGCAATCGCTCCCGGCGCGGACTGCGCAATGCGATCAAATCCAGCATTTCATCCTCTTCGATCCAATGGTATTCATCCACAAACTTCTTTTTCATGAGCGAGACAATCACATATCCGCCGCCAAACGGGAATGCGCTGAGATACAGCGTGGAGAAAAACAGCGTCCATAAGGCAGATTTCTTTTTCATGAAATCCCCTCCCGCCAAGAGTATACCGCATTTCGACGCATAATGAAAACATTATTTGCAATCCATAGAAAGAACGCGTTCAAAAGCACCTGGCATGGCACCGAATCACCTGCGTGCGGCCAAATCCCCGCGGACTTCCTGCGGCTCTCATTTTCATGCAAAACAAAAAAGCCATTCCTTTCGGAATGACTTTTTGTTTTGGCGGAGATACGACTGTCAGCTATTATCGGTTCGTGATATCGCACGTTTTTACCTGGTCATTTCTGTATGTGGAAAAGAAGCGTCTGTTACGCGTATCGGACAACAGCATGATCGCTTTTATTGTCTCATCTTCTTTTTAATCCGATTAGCCCGAACTGCTTATTCTTCTTCCGGGAAAACAACGGCAACCTTGCCGCACTTGCCGCTGGCCATCAGTGCGTAAGCCTCGTCTGCGCGCTCAAGCGGGAACTCATCGGCGATGAGGTCTCCCGGATGGATACCCCAGCGAACCAGATGCTCAACCAGTTCCATCATCCTCCAGGTTGAGGTGACCCATGAGCCGTAGACGGTTTTCTGTGCGTGCATCATGTCCGGGCTGGGATTGATGGTCAGAGAGTTCCCCTCGCCGACAAGAACGACTCTCCCCCAGTCCCTGGTGGCACGAATTGCGGTCTGACGGCCTGCATCAGATGCAGAGCAGTCGATGGCACGTTCGACACCGTGTCCGCCGGTCAGTGCGCGGATTTCTTCCACCGCGTTATCGGACGGGCGGACGATATGATCAACAAGACCCATGTCCTGCACCATTTTAATGCGGTATTCGTTCATTTCTACACCAATCAGTTTCTCCGCGCCCATTGCCCTGCAGAGCATCAATGCGGCCATACCAACTGGACCGAGACCGACAACCATCACCTCTGACGCCGATTTTTTCGATGGTCTCATAGACAGTGCCGAAACCGCAGGAGACAGAGGCTCCATCTTTATAAGTCAACTCGTCTGGAAGCGCAATTAAGTCCTTTTCGTCACAGAGTATATAGGGGGCTATACCGCCGTTTCTTTGCCAACCATATGCCTGACGGTTTTTGCTGGTGCAGGCGATGGCGTAACCCATTGCGCCAGCGTTAACCTTTATGGCGATGTTCTCTGTACACAGCGTATTTCCTGTGCGCTTAATCTACAGGACACCGCATATATGAATCGTATGGTGGATTTGATTTCCGCGGTCAAACGTGAGACCGCGCTTCCAGATGACCGCTTTTTGGGTGTCGGTATCGCAATTCCGAGTTTGGTCAGCCCTGATGGAGAGACGACCGTTACCGTTTATGGTATGTCTTCCAATTTTACAGGTGTTACACGTCGCTTTTTTTTCGGAATACATCCCTTATCCTGTGAAAATGTACCACGACTCAGAAACGGCCGGTTTCGCAGAAATTTGGCGTACAACAGACCGCGGCAATATGATCTATTTGAATTTGAACAGCACAACCGGCAGTTCCTTTTTTTAGACGGAAAGCTTTATACAGGAGACAATATTCATGCCGGTGAACTTGGGCACGTTATTATCGATCCGCATAGCCGCCGCAGATGTTATTGTGGGCAATGCGGCTGCTTTGACGCGATCTGCAATGTCGCGGTTCTTGAGTCCTGTGCAGGTGGAAGCTTAAGCCGTTTTTTTGAACAACTCGCCGCTGAAGAAAAAGATATAAAAAAGGTTTGGAATACCTACACAAATCATTTGGCGCTGGCCATCCATAATCTAAAGATGATGTTGGATTGTACCATTATCATTGGTGGCTACCTTGGCGCAGAAATCGGCCCATTTATTGACGATTTATATCGTAAGATTGATAAACTCAGTGTTTTCACACCGTATTCCAAAGCTTACGTCTATCCATGCAAATATAAACGTGAGGCTAAGACGATTCAGCACACCATCGACGGAAGCTGCGCACCGGGGCTGTTCCCGCTGGTCAGCATTCCCACTATCATCGGCTGCGTTGGCGCGCTGCTGATCATCATTGCCGCCATTGCCACGCCGATTGCCAAAACGCAGCATGCGCGTGAAATATGGTTCTATGTCATGTCCGGCGGCGCGGTGCTGAAGATCGTGACAATGGAGATTGCACGAAGTATTCTCTGAAACGGAAGGGTTGTTTTTTATGCCGCAGATGAACAAGGGCGGAAAATTTATTTTTGGAGAATCGGTGATCCGTCCCGATGGACGGGTGCAGCTTCCACCGCAGGCCGTGGACGAATACCGCATTGCTTCAGAAGGAAAGGCTTATCTGTTTACCGGGAGCAAAATTACGGGCGGCTTCTGCGTGACACGGCAGAGACTGCTCCTGCCGTCGAAGCTGGGACATATTCTGGCCGACACACCGTCACTTTTATATTATGAAGTTCCTGACGGTACTTTTGTTCCCTACAAGGGGCGTGCGTACTGCTGGACAGCCATTTCAGCGTCCGGCGAGATCACGCTGACGGAAGAAATGATGGTGTTTCTGCATCTAAAACCGGAAATGCGGCTTATTTTGCAGGATGGCTTTATTAGGCAGATGCAATGTGTAATCTGCGACCATCGTCGGAGACATAGACCTGCTGAGCGTATATTCGACTAGTCTGCAACGAGGAAGGCAAGCTGGAAGGTCTGCCCCTGAACCGCGCTCTGCGGGATGAGGACGGGGACATCTACCGCTTCTTAAAACTCCGAAATGCTGCAGCGGCAATTTCTGAAGGGGGCTGTGTCTTGAACGGCAGCTTGCATTGATACTGTGAACCGAACAGATTATTGTCACGGATACAGACCTGAACGGTAGATTGCCACCAAACAGAATTTGTAAATGCAAACCTCAAAGCAGTTGGCTCCCTGCACGCCTTCTATCCTACGGCCTGCGTCAGCACACATGCCGTTGTGCTTTGCGACATGAACGGCAGGCAAATGCCGCTCTCACCCGCGCCGACCAGCAGCTCTGTGCCGCTCGGGCTGATCAGGAGGGGATACGTCTCGCACAGATACATCGGGCCGTCCGTGACGCCGTAGTTATTGCCGCCCACAAGCGACAAGCTGAGCGTCACATAGCTCGGCCCGTCCGGAATGGTCTGAATCGTCCAGAAACCGCTCCACATCTCCTCAATGTCGTCACTGTCTTCATATACCCACTCCAGATCGACCGTACCGCCCGTCTCATCCTCAAGATAAAAGCGCAGCGAGAAATAGGCATAGCGGCTGGTTTCCCCCACCATGGTTTCTGTGATCCAGCCCATGCCGTCACGCTGCGATCCGGCAAGACCGAGCGCTGTCATGCCGCTCCAGCCGTCGGCAAGCCACGCAGAAAACTCGGCCGGGGCGTTGTACCAGGCATATTCTGTAAAGTCAAACGAAAGATAGTCTCCAGCTTCCGATATACACGGCGCAAGATAGCTCATCGCATCAAGCGAGGGGTACCATTCGCAGGAGTTCCCGTTGTTGTCGGTGATAAAGACCTGCGTGTCGGCCTCATATGCAACGCCGTCGAGATTTGCAAAGAGCAGCACCGGCTCGCCGCTCTCTGACCGGTAGAGCACCTCCGTGACCTCGTCGGTCTGTGTTTTTTCGTTCCACTGCACACGGTTGATCGCAACCGTCGCGTTCTTATCGACCGGCACGATGCAGTACAGATGCCCCGCACCGCCGATAATATGCTCCTCGTCGATCTCGGCGATGAAGGGGTATTCGAGGAGCATTGCCTCATTGGTTTCCCACAGCCATGCGGGGAAGCCCACCTCGAAGCCCTCGTCAAACAGCCCGCCGACATAACCGAGATACGCCGCGCCAAACATGGTCATTGGAAAGTCGATCCTATCCCGCAGCCATCCAAGCGAGGTTTCTGCCTCCTGTGAAAACCCGTATTGTACCGGCTGTGTGTCTGACGCCTCGTCGCGTGACGTGCGATCACGCATATCATTTTGCAATGGAGCTTCCTCCGACTGCTTTTCAGGCGTTTTTTTGTCGGGTTTTGTAGGCATTTTTACCTTATCTGTACTTGTTCTCGATTCGTTAGGCTCTGTTTGCGTCTTCTGTACACAGGCGCAAAGCGACAGCAGCAGAACCAGTGCCAGCAACAGCGCGAGTATTTGTTTGGGTGTTGTTTTCATAGCCGCTCCTTTCAGAATTTTCCGCTTCGGCCGGAACCGCCGCCGCCGGATTCGCTGTAACTGCTTCCGCTGCTGGAAGAGCTGCGCTCGATCTTCCGGCTGGAGGTCGTCTTATGGGTGAAATGATCTGTTTGCTCCGTAAGCCGGAGTCCCGCGGAGACGTAGTCGTTCGCGGTTGCTTTTTTCGATACAGTGTCCATTTTCCGCCATATCACAGCGACGACCGCGGCTGCTGCCAGCAGGGAAAGACCGATCACGATAAGGAGCGGATAGAACAAGCTCGCCCGGACGGGCTTTCCTGCAGAAGCCTTTTCCAGATAGACGCTGCATTCTTTGACGTAATCCTCAAAGCCGCCGTACCAGTCGTTCTCGCCGAAATTGTCGAGGAAGACCTTTTCCAGTTTTTGCTGACCATAGCTGTTGAACGCATACTCACAGCGTGAGCCGTAGCAGAACATTGCCCAGTCGCGGTCATCCATGCTGAGCAGGAGCATGATCCCGTCGCGGTTCGGTCCTTCGCCCATGGTGTATTCATGGTAGATGGTGTAGGTCGCCTTATAGACACCTTCAGAATGGAAGTCCCGATAGTTCTCCACGGTTACGATGTAAACGCCGACGCCGTATTTTTGGGAGACGCTTTCCGCCATCTTTTCCAGCAGCATATTTTCGTTTTCGCTGAGAAGTCCGGCCGCGTCCGTCACATAAGAAAGCTGTGCGCCTGGCTGCTCAGCCGCAGCTGCGCCCACGCAGAGCACAAGGCAGAACAGAAGCACCAGCAGGAGACAACGTATTCTTTTTTTCATGTCTCAGCCCTCCCTATCGCGCCAAAAGCAGCAGCGCGGTCACACTGATGGCAATAAGAGATGCCGCGATTGCCGCAAACAGGCCAATTACCCGTTTCGTGCTGACCGGAAGGTTGCCGACAAGCTTGCCGGTCTGACCGTTCATGGCAAAGAGGAAGTCCTTGCCCTCCCATCTTGTGTTCAGGATCCAGACGGGAAGCAGTGCGTAATGCACCTTGCCGCGCTTCAAGTGGATATCCCGGCTCGTTTCATTGCAGGTGGTGTAGCCCGAAACCGTGCGTTCCAGTGCGCTCAGCAGCGAGCCCTCGCAGCGCGTGTCCGCCCGCTCCCGGCTGTCTTCGACGCTGACATCATATTTGTCCGCCAGAAATCCGGGCAGATACGCTGTGGAAAATGGCTTGAGCTCCGCGTAATCATACGGTTCGATGGAGTCCATATAATCGTCTGGCATTTTACTGGATGCATCCACCGGGATCTTTTCAAAGCAAAGCGAACCGGAGCGGCTTACATCATAGTGTCTTGTCTCCGTGATCTCATAGTCTCCTGAGGTGTAGGTATGTACCTGCGTGGCATGGAACCGGGCGCTTCCGCTGGCCTCGCCATCGTACATCCAGAAAGGAACATACACGCCTTTGATCTCCTCCAGATGGTTGGCTTTGGAGAAGGTCGATGGCAGCAGAGGCTTTTTGAGATAGTGCTTCTTCAATGCCTTGATGGCATCCTCCTTGCTCAGTTTGAAGGGCAGCACAAAATCGGGCTTTAAAATGCCGCTGAACTGTCCCGGAAGCACCGACGGGTTTCCACAGTATGGGCAGGATGTGGCTGCAGTCGTTGCGTCGCAGAGCAGTTCCGCACCGCACGATGGGCAGCAGTAGGCTTTCATGCCGGCCGCGTCCGCGCCCCAGTCCTCGCTCAGGCCGGAAGAATCCCAGTCAGAGCCGTCTGCGGCAGTCTGCTGTTCTTCCACTTCAGCAGTTTTTTGAGCCGCTTCCGTTTCTCCCTGCTTCTGCGCCACTTCCGCTGCTTTCGCTTCTTTTTCCGCATAGAGCGCCTCAATTTCTGCGATATCGAAGCTCGAGCCACAGTAATCGCACTCCAGCCTGCCGGATTCTCCTACAAAATGGAGCGGTCCCGTACAGGCGGGACATTGATAATTTGTGATTTGTGTTGCCATGTTCTTTCCTCGTTTCCTGTGTCGGCGCCTGACGGCACTGTAGTCCTACTCTCTGTGGTAAGTCAGCCCACTGCCCAATATGACCTCGTTTTGCGTATCGTACAGGACGTGCAGATCCGCCGCCGCATGATCGCTGTTTCCCAGCACGATCTCCTGCAGGTGCTCCGCCACGTCCTCACTGTATTCTCCGCCGAAATACGGCGTCTGAAACGCGGACTCGACGCACAGCTCCCAGCCGTTCCACTTCTGCTCCGTTTCGTCGAACCACAGCTCCGCCGCACGCAACTTGCTCCCGTCTGCATCCGTGGAAAACACATATTTTTGCAGACCATCCTCGGAGATCCACATGCCCTCGAGCAGCGCAAAAACATCGCGTGTCTGCTCATGCTCGGCGCTCTCCCGCTCTGCCTGTGCCTGCCGCTCCGCGTCGCTGTAATACCGCGCCTCGTCGCCCATCGTCATCATACCGTAGTCCAGCCAGAACGTATCCGCCAGCCACGCAAACTGCGGAGAGTCCAGATAGCGCAGATGATAGACCGTATCGTGGTCTTTATCCTCAATCGTGAGTCCGCTGATTTGTTCTGCAAAATCCGCCTGAACTGTCAGAACGCCGTTTTGAAAGGAGTATTCAAACTGATCGCCCAGATCCTCAAAATTTGCATCGTAGCAGCGGATGGGCGTGTCCTTGAACTGCCCGCCGCGGTAATAGAGCTTCATGACCCCCGGGCTGTAAACGGTTTTTTTGATGTGGAAGTCATTAAAAAGGACCGCTGTCTCCGGGTACTGATAGGTGCGCACGTCAGCGCCGCCGCAGGCGGTCAGACCGAACAGCCCCATCCATAGACCTGCCATGATGAGGAACGCCTTGAGCTTCACAGCATCACCTCCGTTTCTCCGCAAATAGCCGGATTCTCCCGCTCCAAATTGGGGCGGGAGCCGGTTTTCATATAAATTCTCAGAAGGACGCTGCCCTTACTGGAACGTCATGTTGTTGAGAATGATGTCGGGCATCGTTCCCGGGAAGCAGTCCATATTCCGAAGCCCGATGGAAAGGGCTCGGTTGTCGTCAAGCTGCGCGATATACTGGATCCAATCGTAGCCGATGCGCTTATAGGTGCGGCCTTTGAAGGTGATGCCGCCGATCACGCGGTCCTCGATATCCTGATAGTTTTCAAATTTGTCCTTGGAGGAATCAAATTTTTCAACGTTCTCCCTTACCTCAAACTGGATGGCACCTGCACCAAACGCTGTGGGATCGTCGTTTTCCACCAGGCAGCGCCCACTATCATCGAACGACCAGCCGGATACCGGGATCTTCGTCATGATCTTGACCTTCACATCGTCTTTTGCAAACTGGGCGATTTCCGCGGAGAAGTCCTTCATCTCGGCGTTTGCAGACGCTGCCCTATTCGCTTCGGCGGCCTCGGCCTTCACGATGTCCAGATACTTTTCTATGGCTTCTGTGCCGGAGAAGCCGCTGGTGTTGTACGCACTCACCGTATAAACGCCCGACTCGTTTTCCTTGAAATTGACGTAGATGAAATGGGAGTCGTCGTCCTCAGAGATCCATTTGTAGTAGCGATAGTTTGCCTTCATGTGGTCGCTGTACTCTTCCTTGACGAACTGACCTTCCACGCCGAAGTAAGCAACAATATCATCGTAAGTTGCATCGAAAATATTCTTGTTGACCTCGTTCATCCAGACGTAGCCCTTCTGCACCTGCTCTTCCGTTACGATGCCGTCTCCGCCGGAGGCCGCAGCGTCCGGCGAGGTGGGCTGGGAGCCTTCTGTCGGAGCAGCTTCTTCCGAAGCATTTTCTCCGATGGCATCCGGCATGGACTTGCCTGCGTCAATCAGCGGCAGATACCAGTCGGTATAGCGGTAGGGATATGTATCTTCCTCCATGTCATCCCAGTAGAGTCCCCACGGGCGCAGATAGATGTCGTAGTGGAACTCGTCATCGCCATCTTCATAGTCGCCGCTGATCCAGATCATGTCGTCATAGTCCAAAAGGCCGGGGTCAACGATCCAGTCGGCATGCTCCAGCGCCACGTTTGTGAACCAGCCGCCCTCGGACATCACCGTGCCGTGCTCGCCGGTTCCGGCTTCGCTTAGACTGACCTGCGCGGAAGCCATGGGTTCGTACCTCGTGTAGTCCTCGTCCCAAAGCGTGATCGTGCCAGTGTAGTCCGTGCCGATGTCAATGACGCCGCAGACATCCCACCATTTTCCCTCCATGCTCTCGTAGTAGCCATAACAGCCGCTCATCTTCCACCAGCCGTACCATTCGCCGTTCCACCAGTCGAGCAGTGCATCGCCAGTCTCGGCTGGATCGGAGGTCAGCGTGCTGTCAACGGGCGGTTCACCGCCGGTCGTATCAGCTGCGGGAGTCTCACGATTAAGTGAGGATGGGTCAATGGTGATCTTGCCGCTTTTCTTGCCGAAGAACTGCTCGAAGGTTGCCTCGACTGGACTGGTCGTGTCCTGAAGCAGATATGCTGTCCGGACTTCCACCGTTGCGCCCGGAGCGACGTCTGTAAACTGGCCTTCTATCACGGTTTCAAAGGTGTCGTAGTCGGCAAAGACGGTTGCAGCTTCCAGTTCTACGCCGTTTTGCATGAGCGTTTCATTGACGCTCCAAAGATACGACGCATTCTCCTTGCCGTTGTTTGTGAAGTCCAGTGTCAGAACGATCGCGTCATTTCCGTCCGAATCTTCCATGATGCACGCGCCCTTGTAGAGCAGCTCATAGTCACCGAGCTTGATCAGATTGGAGTCTGCTGTCTTTTCCTTACCGCAGGCGGTGAGGCTGAACAGCATCAGCACTGCAAGAAGCAGGCATAGAAGCTTGGTCTTCGTCTGTTTCATAATTCCCTCCCAATATCCTTCAGGGATGCACAAATCTGCCGATCAACAGAAAATAACATATCATTCCGGCAAAAACAGCGGTGCATCCCTGAGACATGTTGCTTTCCTTATTTCTTTTCGCGCTGGATAAGATTTCCATCCTTGTCGGTGAACTTGCCGCAAAGAATCTTGATAAAGTCAACAAGGTACCCGATGCCGAACAGACCTGCCGTCAGCGTATAAAGAATACCCGTGCCGATCTTGCCGACATAGTAGCGGTGGACGCCAAGCCCGCCAAGGAAGAGGCAGAGCAGGAATGTTGTCATCCAGTCCTTCGTTTCGACCGGAACCTCCGGCGCGACATAGTCCTCTACTTCCTCACCGTTCAAAATCTTCTTCACGGTTTCAGTCACGGTGTCGATATAGGCGCCACGCTCCGTTGCAAGGCCGACTGTCGCACCCTTGAGGCCCTTGCGCAATGCACTGTTCTTATCAACGCGCATACCGCCAACCGACATCTTGGCCTCCGTAATGACCGGCTGGATCCGGATGTGTGTGCCGTCCTTGAGGAAAAGCCAGAGACCAACGTCCACATTCGGTTCTTTCTCGAACGAGATGCGTTGACCGGGAATGCCACCCTTGATCTGGAACGGCATCTGGAACGCTGCCCTGCGGGCATTGAGCTTCTCCATGATCTCCTCGAGTGTGGTGGAATAGGAAAGATCAAATTCACGGGGACTAGTCGCAAATGCGACGTCTTTCATGCTGCCGGTAAGGTTATCCATAGCGTTTTCTCCTTTCTAAAAGTCCGGTGGGTGGCTGATACATATCGTGTTTCTATGCAGCTTACTTTTTTGCAAAAGTGCCGCTGATGCCGTAGCCGGAGTTCTCATTCATGGTAAGGCTGCTGCTGTCCACAGAGAACGTGTAAGTAGACGGTTCACTCCATGCCTCCAGCGTCACCGTGAGCTGGTCGCCGTCAATGGTATAGGTGCCGTTCTGCTTCATGTACGCATTCTCCATGGTGCATTTGCCTTTTCCGTTGAACGTCCATGTGATCACACCGTCATCTCCGAGATCAGCAGACCATGTTCCGGCCAGCGCATCCTTACTGCCGCAGGCGGCAAGCGTCAGGAGCGCAGCTGCAATCAGGAGTACTGCTACATACTTTCTCATTTTTAAGTCCTTCTTTCTAAATCGTCGTTTAATGGATGGTTCAGCCGTTCACCGCGCCGCCGCAGTATTCACAGCAGCCGCTTGCATCCGGCGTGGTGGTTGCGCCGCAGTAGGGGCAGGTAACTGCCGCTTTGGGTGCGGCTGCCTGCTCAATCTTCTCACGCACATCTTTGCGTACCTGCGTCAGTGCCTGACGGATCTCCTCGCCGAGCTTTTTGCAGTTGCGGTACTCGACGTTGGTTTCAGGGTTGCATCTTGCCGGCATGCCCGGGCGTGCCGAGGGCGGCGTAATGTCTATAGAGCTGGAGTTGACCTGAAAGCGCATTTCGTTGAAGTAGGGGTTGTTGACGAATATGGTGATGTAGAAATCATAGGAGTATTCATAGCGCGGCGGATTGTAGCTGACCTCCTTGCCGTCTTTGTCCTCGCGCTTGAGTTCCGAACGGTTCTCGTCAATATCAAGATTGCAGCCGGTCACGTCTGCAAAGTCCAGAACATCCGGGTTGGCCTCCTGCAAATCTCTTGCTCTTGTTACCATAAACTTTCCCGCGTCCTCGTCCAGAAGCACCTTGGTGTTCGTGCCGAGCGTTCTGGTCGTATGGAATGCCGCGACCTTTTCCTGATTCTCCTCCCGGTAGGTAAGCTGTGCCCTGATTTCTTCGACGGTGCTGTTGCGCCGGTCGGAGAACCACGGGGAAAGTTTTTTGGCACAGTTTTTGCAGAGATTCCCGTTTTCCAGCTTGCGGTTGCCAAGTAAGCCGATCTTTTCCCCGCAAATATCGCAATATTTCTTATCGAACAGTCCCATATATGTATCAATCTCCTTTATGTCTGCTTCTTGCACTATGCGGCGTACTGCGCGTCTGCCTTGGAATTGAGTACCGCGCCGTAGATGTACAAGGCCGGGACGGCCACGCCCGTCAGAACGCTTGTGACGTTAAACTCGCCGCCGTTGACCAGATTCATCACGATGCTCAAGACGCTGAATACAGCCACGATTGCGCCCCATACGATGAGTCCGCCTGCTTTTTCGCTGCGCTTGCTGTGCTTGACGCCTTTGATTCCGGCGATCAGCTGGCAAATCCCTCCGATCAGTGTCAGAAACAGCGCTGCCCAGTAGGCAAATGTCAGACCAGATGCTGCGCCGAGTCCTGCCGCCAGCGCACCCAGTCCGCCGACAAACACACCCGCTATGATGGAAAATACAGCGGCAATGATCATCAGAATGCCAGTGACCTTCAAAAACTTGTGTCCATTCATAATAAATCCTCCTCGCTTCCTTGTTGTTTGCTTTTTTATTCCGCAGGGCGTCTGGCTCCGCACTCTGCGCAAAATACGCTACTGCCATTCGGCATCCCGCACTCCGGACATTTCCATCCGCCGTCCGGCGCAGGTCTTGAGAAAATCCCGGCCTCTGTTTCCTCGGCAAACGCTACCAGGAGGGTAAAGATGCTCTGTGCGCTCTCGCCGCAGTAGTTGTTTGTGAAACCCTCGCTGCCGTCTTGCCATGTCGCGGAGATGCAGCTATTCTCCGCGCCGTCCGGGCTGGCGCTGGGGTGGTAAACCGGAAGCTCCAGTGCGCGAAGCTCCTGTCCGATGCTGCTGAAATACGCCTGCGCCTTCTCCGGCTCGACGGCGATGTTCTGCCTGAAAATAGGCTTACCGTCGCCATCCTGATACCGGTAGGAGAAAAGCATCTGCTTCTCCGCTCGGGATGGCAGCGTCCGCTCATCGAGAAGGAAGCTGAAGCAGTCACGCGCAGACGAGGCGTTTTGCTCCCAGTAAATTCCGACCAACTCTGCTGTTTCGCGCACCTCACGCTGCTCTGTTTCAAGCTTGGATGCAGCATACGCTTCCTCGGCAATACCCAGAACCAAGGCCTCCAGCGCCTCCGCTTGACTGCCGCTGAGCGTTTGGGTCTTTTCCCCATCGTCGGTGCGCCAGACGATCCAGATTTTGCTGTCGGTCTCATCATAGCTCTCGTCAGACGGTTTTCTGTACTCTGGAAGCTCCGACTCTGCCAGCACATTCTGAAGCTCAAACCACTGTACCCATGTGAGCTGCCAGGGAATCGGGTTGGAAAATGCGTCCATCTGGCTTTCTCTTATCTCGTCGCCGCCGGATTGGCTTGGGAACCAGCCGATCAGCAGCGGCATATCGTTCTCCTGATAAAATTTCAGTGAAAAGCTGCGATAGAAATTCCTGTGGTTCTGCCGCCACTCAAATTCCACCAGATCCTTGCCCGCGCTGTATGCATCCGGGTTTTCCATCCTGCCTCCGTCTTTGATCTGTGACGTTACAACAAGCCGATACAGTGAGCATCCTGTCAGCGCAAGCAGGGCAATTACCGAAACGGTAATCAGCGCAGCTTTCACTGCCGATTTCACGTCAGATCCCCGTCGTCAAACGGGTCTCCGCATTCGGGGCAGAACTTCGGCGGATGCGCGGGATCAGACGGTTCCCAGCCGCATTTGTCGCACTTGTACTGCGGAACACCGGCCGGCTTGGGTTTGCCGCATTCGGCGCAGAACTTGCCCTTATTCACCGCACCGCAGCTGCACGTCCAGCCGTCTGCCTGTACTTCTGGCTTTTTTGTGCCGCATTCGGGGCAGAACTTTCCGGTTGCCGTCGCGCCGCACTGCGGGCATTTCCAGCTTCCTGCCGCTGGCTTCGGCTCCGGCTTTTTGCTGCCGCAGTTCGGGCAGAAATTGCCGGTGATACCGCTTTGTCCGCAGATGCACGTCCAACCGTTCGCGGGCGCTGCCGGTGCTGCGGGAGCGGGCTGCTGTGCTTGCTGCTGCGCACCCATCTGATAGAGGTTCTGTGCGTTCATACCGCCCATCTGGCCTGCCATATTCATGCCCATGAACGCCATCGCGGGGCCTGCGCCCTGATTGGACGCGGCCGACTGCATCGCTGCCGCTTGCGCGCCGACCAGATGTGCAGCCGCTCTCGTCGGATCCATAAATGCCGCGTTGCGCTGCAGCTCCTTGATCATCTTCTCATCTTCCTCGCTCGCCTTGACCGACGAAACGCCGAAGGAAACAATCTCAAGCCCACGCAGGTTGCGCCATTTTCCGGAGAGGACTTCGTTCAACGCCTCAGCCAGCTCCATTGTATGGCCGGGTAGCGCAGAATAGCGGATGCCCATGTCGGAAATCTTCGCAAACGCGGGCTGAAGCGCGGTAAGCAACTCGGTCTTGAGCTGTCCGTCCAGCCGGTCGCGGGTATAATCCTCACCCACATTGCCGCAGACGTTCGTGTAGAACAGGATCGGGTCGCAGATGCGGTAGCTGTATTCACCGAAGCAGCGGATGGCAATGTCGATGTCAATGCCTGCCCGCTGGTCAACAACACGGAAGGGAACCGGCGATGGCGTGCCGTACTTGTTGCCGATGAGCTCCTTGGTGTTAAAATAGTACACGCGCTGATCCTTGGGCGGCTCGCCGCCGAAGGTGAAGCGCTTTCCGATGTTCTTGAACGTGTCGAGGATACTGGTTCCCAACTCACCGGAGAAGATCGACGGCTCGGTCGAAGCATCATAGACAAACTCGCCCGGCTCGGCGCAGAGCTCCGTCACCTTGCCCTGATCGACGATGATCATACACTGTCCGTCGGCGATTGCCACGACGGAGCCGTTGGAGATGATGTTCTCGCTGCCCTTGTAGTTGCTGCTGCGCCCGGAAACGCGGTGCAGGCCCTTGACCGCCATCACGTTCTCCGGAATGGATTCACAGTAAAAATACTCTTTCCACTGGTCGGCCATCACGCCGCCAGCCGCGCCCAATGCTGCTTTTATGAGTCCCATTTTCTGATCTCCCTTTCTCTGTTTACTATGCCCACGGATCTTCCGCCGCAGGAATACGGATGCCGCTGAGAATACTGGAATATTCCCAGAGGAACCACTCGCCGGTCGAGGCTTTCTGCCGCAGTTTCATGGGCCGCGGCGAATCTGCACCCGCCGTTTTCAGGAACACGCGCAGATACCCCGGCTCGATATCCTGCGGCCTGGGGTCTGCCAGCACGTTAAGCCGGTATGGTGCGCGCGGCTGATAGCCATTTTCCGGCGTCGCGCCTTCAAAATACGCAAGCGGCAGATAGGCTTTTCCGCGCAGACGGTCACGCAGGAACTGACAATCATACGGCGTCATGGGCCGCGGGCCGCGCAGGAGATTCATTGCGGCAGTTCCGGCGTCCCTGTCCTTGTCAAACAGTGCCAGTGCGCACAGAAACAGGGCGCAGATGCGCTCCGGCTGTCTTCCGCCTGCCGCAAGCGTCTCAAATTCCTGCAGGCTTGCAGGAATGCTTTGTATTGTGACCTGCATATAAAACCCTCCTGTTTATGGATATGTCCGGAGCCACGTTTCCGCATTGCCGGACTTGGTATAGTCGTGGCCGTTGGCAGCTTCCATTGCATACCAGTATGCCCAGTGCTGCTCGTTCATGTCAGCAAAGACTCTTGGCAGCTCTTTCAGATGGGCACGGATATACTCTATGTCAGCACTGCGTTCGAGCAGGCGGCAGGTGACAGCGGCGACCTCTGCTCTGGTAATGTTGTTGCCCGGCTTGAATGTTCCATCCGCATAGCCTGTGACCCAACCGCGAGTCGCCGCATAGGCGATGGACTTTGCCGCCCAATGAGAGGCAGGAACATCCGTGAAGGCCGCAGTTCCGTCCGTCAGCTGCTCAAACCGGCAGCAGATCGCGGCAAATTCCGCACGCGTGATCGGCGCGTTTGGCCGGAACGTTCCGTTGCTGTAGCCGCGGACGATCCCGAACTGCTCCATGTAGCCGATGTAGTTGGCCGCCCAGTGCGCCGAGGTCACATCGGAGAAGGAGGCTGGATAGGATTTGTTTGCCTCCATCTGCTCGGTCAGCAGGCGGGCGAACATGGTGGTCACCTCTGCGCGGCTCATATTTTTGCCCGGGGCAAATCCGCCGCCCGGATAGCCCTTTAGGAACGCGAAATGGTCAGTCTTGTTGAGCGTCGCAGGCTTATATGCAGGCTCTGCCGCTGCGGCGTTCTCGGTGTAAAGGTTGATAAAGCCAAGCCCGCCCTGCGCATTGTCCGGGTTGACATGCACGCTGCCTTCCATAGCTTCAAATTTGTTGTAGCAATCCCAGCCACCCGTCCACTTGTATTCCCGTGCGGCATCGCTCCATTTATACTGCGGTTGGAGGAACCAGCGGGTCTCATCATACGTCCAACCGCTTTGCTCATCGTTGGTTTCCACAACAAAGATGCCCTGATTGTCGGTTAGAGCGAAGAAATCGCTTCTGTCGATTTGAATGGTCATCACGCAGCCGAATGTTCCAGCTCCGTTCACAGATACTGTGCAGTTCTGTACATCCCAAAGGCCCGTGCCGCCGGCTTCATAACGGCCATACGACGGATCGCTGGGAAATGCATAGAAGCTGAAAGTCGTTTGCTTCGGTGCAGTATTTCCCCCCAACTCAACGACCTTGGTGATCGGGATCTGAAGCGTCACGGTTCTGTCATCGTCGTCCGGCTCAGGCTGCTCAGGCCGATTCGGCGGAAGAAAGTTGCTTCCCGGCGGCAGGGTCCCGGTGAAATCCTCTGCGGCCACCGCTGCGGCAAGGGACAGTGTAAGGATCAGGCAAAGGAAAATCACAAGAATTCGTTTTCTCATGTGGAACCTCCTTCTGTTATTTCTTTGTCGAATACATACATGATGCGGCTTTCCGCGCAGGCAGCGAAAACCAGAGGGCTAAAGTGTGTCGATCACGCCCGCGAGGTAGGCCGGCGATACCGACGCATAGATAAAATTGTCGACCAACCGATCCTTCACCGCCTGACGCACATCGGCGGCAAGCAGTTCGTCCGCGTTCTCATCCACCAGAAGCAGAACCTTGCAGACCCAACCAAGCTGCTTTACAGCACTGCAAAGCTTGAGCCGTTCGCTCAGCTTCCAGATGCCCTGCCGGATGACCTCCATCACCAACACATTGGCACGGCAGGTCCGGCACAGGGCAAGCGTTTCCTCCGGCTTTGAAGAACGGTAGACAAGAAAATCCGGGTCGCATCCCGAAAGTGATTGCATGACCGCTTCCGCCAGAAGTCCGCCTTTCATATCCAGCACGATCCTTCGCATCTGTGCTTTTCCACCGCCTTTCTCTTCTTTTGCATGTTCCATTTGTATTTTAGCCGTTATCACTCCCTTCTGCCCCCGCCGATTGGATAGGGTTTGCAATTATTTTTTGTTCAAAGGCCATCGTCCGGCTCGATTCTCTCGGCAAAGTGGGCAAAACTGTGTTGCCTTTTTCTGTCCGCATGATATACTATCCATACGAATGTGCAGAATTGGGAGGCATGCGGCATGAGCAAAGCGACAAAAAAGAGCCTTTTGTGTGCCTTGGCCGCGCTGGCACTCATTGCGCTTGCCATGTGGCTCCGATATGCAAGCCGGCATATTTTTCATTCTCCGGCTGTCAGCCACCTGCGAAGCGGGCTCTATGTGTTTTTGTTCAGCGTGTGGTGCTACTCCCTATGGATCCGCATCGTGCAGACGCAGGCACGGCGCTATCTGCTGGCGATTTCGGTACTGATGGTGCTGTGGATTCTTCTTCGCTCAATCAAATATTCCATTGAAAACACGGATGCAGAGCGCTGGCTGTGGTATTTCTACTATTTCCCGATGCTGTTCATCCCCATGCTGTCGGTCTTTGTTTCCCGGTCGCTGGGCAAGGGAGAGGATTTTCGGTTGCCGCGATGGACCAAGATTCTGTATCTTCCGACACTGCTGCTGCTCCTGCTCGTTCTGACCAATGATCTGCACCAGCAGGTGTTTTCCTTCCCGTCCGGCGTTTTATCGGACCGGGCGTATCGGTATGAGGGCGGCTATTTCTTCGTGCTGGGCTGGGAGGCCCTGTGCGCGGGGTTCGCGTTGCTTTCGATGGTGAAAAACTGCCGCATCCCGCGCAGCAGGAGAATTCGCTGGCTGCCGCTGGTTCCGCTTGCGCTTTCGCTGGCCTATGCTTATGCGTATGTCAAAAAGGTCCATTGGGTCTGGGTGCTTGCGGGCGATATGACGGTGTCGCAGTGCCTGATCTTTGCGAGCATCCTTGAATGCTGCATTCAATGCGGGCTGATTCAGTCCAACCTCGGATACGACGAACTTTTTGAGGCAACGAGTTTGCCCGTCCAGATTACGGATCCTGCATTTTGCTCCCAATATGTGTCTGCCGCCATGCAGGAGGCTTTGCCGCAAAGCGAGCTGCGGCAGATGCAGCAGGATACCGTCCATCTGGACGACGATACGCTTTTGAAGCGGCACAAGCTGCGCCGCGGCTGGGTGTTCTGGAAGGAGGACATTTCCGCGCTGAATCAGATCCGAACGGAGCTGGAGCTGGCAAGGGATGAGCTGCGCGATATCGGCGACGTTCTGGCGGCGGAGAATGCGCAGCACGCAAGATGGCTGCGGCTGACGGAGGAAAACCGCCTGTACGACATGATGGAGACGCAGACCGCCCGGCAGATTGCGATGCTGCGGGATCTGCTGGCTGAATTGCAGAAGACGGAAGATTCCGACAGAGTCAGACACCTGCTCGGACAGGCCATCATCATCGGGACCTACATCAAGCGGAGAAGCAACCTGATTTTTGTCGGCGTGCAGCGCGGCGCAATCAGCGTGCAGGAACTTCTGCTGTGCCTCAATGAATCTTCCGAGAATATCAGTGTCTATGGTGCCGACTGCAAGGCGATTGTCAAGGGGGAAGGCCAGCTTACCGTCGAGCAGGCAACGCAGGTCTACGACCTGTTTGAGGCGGTCGTGGAGACGGAACTGGAATCGCTGCGTGCGTTGCTGATCTCTATAGAGGTTGGTAAGTGGGTAGAGGTCGCTCTCTGTGTTTCAGCGGCGGAGCCGCTCTGCGGGCTGCGTGCGCGGTTTCCAGATCTGGAATGGGAGCAGGATGAGGACGGACTGCAATATGTGACGCGGAAGCTGGAAAGATCGAGGGGGTAAAGGCGTATGGACAGGATTAAGGAAAGCTTCGACAGTCTGCCCATCGCGGCCTGCTTCTTCGATAAAAACGGCGTGGTGCGGCTCATCAACCGCCGGATGCTTGCCATTGCAAACTGGCTGCGAAAAGGCGGCATACAGTCGCTTGCAGAGATGCAGAGCGCCCTGCACTCGCCGCCCGCAAACGTGTGCTGTTTGGATCTGCACCTTCGGATCTACCGCTTTCCGGACGGGAAGGCGCTGCGCTTTGCGCAGGAGCAGATCACAACAAAAGCGGGCGTCCGCTATACGCAGATCACTGCCGCAGACGTTACGGAGCTGATCCGGAAGCAGAACCAGCTGAAAGCGGAAAACGCGAAGCTGGCGGAGGCGAATGAGCGGCTTCGGCGGCTGCTTGTGCAGATGCCGGAGATCATTCGGGAAGAAGAAACGCTGGCAATGAAGCTGCGTGTGCATGATGACATCGGACACAGCATCCTCGCGGCGCGCCGTGTGCTGCTCCAGAACACGGACCAGAAGGAACTTCGTGCAAACGCGGCGCTGTGGGAACAGTCAATTTCAGTGCTTTATCGCTCCAGCCAGATAACGGCGCAATCCGAACCGCTGGAGGCGGCGAAAAAGCGAGCGGAAGAATTGGGCGTTAGCGTTCTGCTGACAGGGAATGAGCCGCAAAGGCAGTGGATACGCGCACTGAGCGCACTGGCGATCTGCGAATGTGCGGCGAACTGTGTCCGCCACGCAGATGGCACAGAATTGTATGTGTGTTTTTGGCAGAAGCCGGGCTGCATGGAGGTCGCCCTGACCAACAACGGTGCGGTGCCGAAGGAAAAGATCACAGAGGGCGGAGGCCTTTCCATGCTGCGTCAACGTATAGAAGAAGCAGGCGGCAAAATGGAGGTTTGGAGCAGCCCTCGCTTTAAGCTGATGCTCAGTCTGCCGGAACAGGAGGAAGCAGCACATGAGAGTGATGATCGTTGAAGACCAGACCATGATCCGCAGCCTGTTGGAAAGCTATTTTCACGCCGAAGACGGATACCAGATCACGGCGTCCATCCCCGGTGCAAAGCAGGCGGTTGAGGTGTGCCGGACAATCTCCGTCGATCTGATTTTGATGGATGTGCAAACGGAGAACCGCGAGAACGGCCTGACTGCCGTTCGTCAGATCAAAGCCATACAGCCGAAGAGCAAAATTATTGTTGTGACCTCGCTGATCGACTGCGCGGTTCTGGACGAGGCAAAGAGGGCCGGGGCTGACAGCCTGTGGTATAAGGACTCTACGCAGAAGCGTTTGATGGATGTTGTCCGGCAAACGATGGCGGGTGAACATATCTTCCCGGACACGCCTCCGACGGTTGAGATCGGCATGGCAAAAAGCACGGAATTTACAAAGACGGAATTGAAGGTTCTGCGGCATCTGCTGCGGGGCTTGTCTTACACGCGCATCGCGGCAGAGATGGGCTGCGAGATGTCGACGGTCAAATTCCATGTGTCAAATATGCTGCAAAAAACCGGGCTGGAAAACAAACTTCAGCTTGCACTGGCAGTCAGCGACGTCAAGCTGATCGTCGATCTGACGGAAGAGTGATGGGATTTGTTGCGTATCCAAATGTTCCGCTGATCGCCTCTGGCGGCAAAACCAATGCTTCCATTCGTGAGACGATCGCAGCAGGTGCGAATGCAATCACCTACACACCGCCGTCCACACAAGAGCTGTTTCAGCAGATCAGGAGCTTTCAGATACACCCTACGCACGAAAGATAGAAAAGATCCTCTGTTGGAGCCGGTCGGCTGCCAACAGAGGATCTTCATTTATGCGGTATCACATAGAGAAAGATGGATAAAACCATTCTGATATTTGATAGGATGCGCCAAACTGCCAGTGGTTGACGGAGTTGTTTCAGACACCGTCCGTGAAGGCATTTTCCGGAGCTTCACGCGCAAGGCGATTGCACCGGCAGCTCCACTGCAAGGGTGGAGCCCTTCTCCGAGCTTGCTTCCACCCATACGCAGCCGCCGTGGAGGTCGGCAATCTCCCAGACTAACGAAAGGCCCAATCCCGTGCCGCCGTACTCCCGGCTGCGGGACTTGTCTACCCGGAAAAAGGGCTGGAAAATACTGTGCTGATATTCCTCCGGGATGCCGCAGCCGGTGTCGGAGACACGGATCCGGAGCTTTTCCGGCTCCTGTGTGACGCAGACCCGCACCGAGCCGCCTGGGCGATTGTATTTGACGGCGTTTTCCGTCAGGTTGAAGAGCAGCCGGTAGATCAGCGCGTCGCTGCCGGTCATGACGCCGTCGCCATCTGCCGTCAGCGTGATGCCGCGTTTATCTGTCAGCGGCGCGAGGTCTGTGAAGATCTCCTCGACCATGGGCGCAAGCTGAATCCGTTCGTTCCGCGCCACCTGCTGCAGGTTGCTCATTTCCAGCAGTGTTTTTGTCATCTGAGTCAGCCGCTCCGTCTGCTCCCGCAGCAAAGAAAGAAATGCTGCTGTTTCCGGCAGTATGTCGGGGTGCTCTGCGGAGAACAGTTCCAGCTGCGCCTGCATCAGCGCAAGCGGCGTGCGCAGCTCGTGGGCAGCGTTGCCAGTAAACTGCCGCTGGGCGGCAAAGGCGTTGTTCAGCCGTTCAAGCATCTGATTGAAGGAATGGCTGAACTGGCGGAACTCCGGCAATACGTCCTCGCTGATTTTCATGTCTGCCAGATTGCTCATCTGCACCTGTTCGACCTGCGAGGCAAAGCTGCGCAGAGGCTTGAGGGCGCGTCCGCTGACAAAATAGGCGAGGATGCCGCTGAGCAGCGTTACCGCCGCCGTGATGTACCAGTTGGTGGTGCGGAAGCGCCCTTGCGCCCCATCGACAATGATTGTCAAATCCTCGTCAGGTGCTACGAGTTGCGGGTCAAAGCTCACTTCGCCTTCACCATCGATAAGAACAGTGCCACCCTGAAAAGTGTTCGCAATCGTGTCCATATAGTACATGCCGGAGGAACAGAGCAGCAGATTCATGGAAATACAGGTAACTCCGATGAGCAGGACGCTCATCAGCGTGATGCGCCACTGCAAAGAAAGGTGCTTCATGCTTCCTCGCCTCCCATCAGATAGCCTTCGCCGATGCGGTTGCGGATGGGGTCATAGCCCAGTGCGGCACGCAGTTTTTTGCGCAGAGCGGAGATATGTACCCGGATGGAGTTGCTAAAGCTGT
>OLRE01000349.1_pt1 | contig 58293 bp, 48 predicted proteins | sample 1672461 | NCBI WGS metagenome assembly OLRE01 (sample SAMEA3136688, study PRJEB25190) | human gut metagenome | biome: human gut; feature: human-associated habitat; material: faeces | place: Austria | collected 2013
CACCGGACAGAGCCTTGGGCTTGCGGTCCAGCAGGTGCTCGATCTCCAGGATCTTAGCAGCCTCGTGGACGCGGCGGTCGATCTCGTCCTTCGGGGTCTTGCGCAGTTCCAGACCGAAAGCGATGTTCTTGTAGACGGTCATGTGGGGGTACAGAGCGTAGCTCTGGAAGACCATGGCGATGTCGCGGTCCTTCGGGGGAACGTCGTTGATGAGGCGGCCGCCGATGTACATCTCGCCCTTGGAGATCTCCTCCAGACCGGCGATCATGCGCAGGGTGGTGGACTTACCACAGCCAGAGGGGCCGACGAAGATGATGAATTCCTTGTCCTGGATCTCCAGGTTGAAATCGGTGACGGAAGGAGCCGTAGCACCGGGGTAGATCTTGTAGATATGCTGGCAGCTGATAGAAGCCATAAAGCTTTTTCCTCCATTGATGTTGTTGCACTCAAAGGCTCAGCTTGACGATGAGCCGTTTCATTGCTATTATAATAGCAGATTATTTTGTGTTATAAAATAGCATTTTATTGATTTGAGGTGTCAGATATTGATTTACTCTCCCAGCACGACTGCCGCCCTCGGCATCGTGGAGGATGCCCAGCCGGAAGAGCCCCTCACCCTGCGGGGCGAAGGGCTCTGGGTCTGCCTCGTTTCCAGCGGAAAATGTGTCGTCTCGCTGTCCGATCTCGACCCGATACCGGCAGGTTCCCCCCTGTTGCTGCCGCCCCAGAATGCCGCAGCGGGCCATCTCGTGCTGAGCCGGGGGCCGCTGACCCTCGCGCCGGAAAATGAGTGCCATCTGCTCTGCGTCCAGCTCACCGGGCAGGCAGCGGAACAGTTCCTCGCAGGGCTTTCCGAGATGCCCTTCCTCGCCCGGGGCGAGACCTGCCCGGCGGCGGCAGAGCTGATGGGGCGCCTTGCCGAAGAGCAGGACGCCTCGGAGCGGGTGCGCAGTCAGCTGGCCTTCGCGCTGCTGTGCGAGCTCTCAGACGCCGACAGCGCCGCCCCTGCCCTGCCCCCGCTGGTGGCCGCCGCCATCGAGGACATCCGCAGGAACTACGCCGGGCTCTACGGCGTGGAAGAGCTGAGCGAGCGGCTGGGTGTCTCCAAGAGCCACCTCGTCCGGGCCTTTACGGCGGCGCTGGGCGTCTCGCCGGGGCGGTACCTCACCAGCGTCCGCATAGAAGCCGCCATGCGTCTGCTGCTCCACCGGGAGTACACGCTGGATGTCATCGCCAGCCTCTGCGGTTTCTCGGGGGCCAACTACCTCTGCCGCGTCTTCAAAAAAACGACCGGCCAATCTCCCACGCAGTGGCGGGCGATGGCCGGTCGGAGCGCACTACCCGAGCTTTCGCCCGAGCAGCAGCGGTTGGAACAGGAATTGTTTATTTAATTTTTCCGCTTCAGCAGGAAGAGGGTCAGGCAGGCCGTGATGGCCTCAGAGGCCGGGAACGCGGCCCAGACGCCGTTCATCCCGAAGAGGGCGCTCAGCACCAGAGAGCAGGCCACGATGGCCACGATGCCGCGGGAAAGCGACGTCGCAGAAGCCTCTGCGGGGCGGTCCACCGCGCCCAGATAGCCGGCGGCCACGATATTGAAGCCCGCGAAGAAATAGCCCAGGAAGTAGATGCGCACCCCGCTGAAGGCATACTGCGCCATGAGGGCCGAGTTCTCACTGTTGAAGACCGCGACGATCGGTCCGGTGAACCCGAACAGAACTGCATACAGTGCCGCCGCCAGCGCAAGCGCTGTTCCGCTGCCCAGCAGCAGGAGCTTGCGGGTACCGGCGGCATCGTTTTTGCCGTAGCACCTGCTGACCAGCGGCTGTGCGCCCTGGGCCACGCCGTTGAAGATCGCCGTCGCCACCAGCGCGTAGTTCGCCACGACGCCGTAAGCCGCCACGGCCACATTGCCCGCCAGACGCAGGAGCAGCAGGTTGAAGACGGTGGTGGTCACGCCGGAGGACATCTCTCCCACGAAGCCCGAGACGCCCAGCTGGCAGCTCTGGGCCAGCAGCTTCGGCGAGGGCAGCTGCCGCACAAGGCGGACGGTGCTGCTCTTTTTGAAGAAGTGGCGGCTGCAGATCGCAATGCTCAACACCGGCGAGACTGCCGTCGCCAGCGCCGCGCCGGGCAGGCCGAGGCCCATGGGGAACATGAAGATGTAATCGAACACCACGTTGAAGAGGCTTCCGCAGAGGGTCGCCACCATGGCCAGCGAGGGGTCGCCATCGTTCCGGACAAAGGATGCGACGATGTAGTTGCACATGAAGAAGGGCGTGAACAGCAGGAAGATGCGGGCGTACCCCACGCCCAGTGCAACGATCTCCGCGTCGCCGCCCATGAACCGCAGCAGCACCTCGGGGCAGAAGATGCCCGCCAGCATGAAGGGCAGGGCGAACACCAGCGCCCAGAGCAGGGCGTTGGAGAAATAGCGCTCCGACCGCTCATCGCCCTGCGCCCGGAGGATGGCGTAGCGGGTGGCCGCGCCGAGGCCCAGCATGGAGCCGATGGCGAAGATGAAGTTGTAGATGGGCAGGCAGAGGTTCAGCAGAGCCACACCGCTGGTGCCTGCCGCCTGCGAGATGAAATAGGTATCGGCCAGGATGTAGCAGGACGTACCCAGCAGGCCGAAGATGTTCTGGCTGACGTATTTGAAATACTGTTTGGTAAGGCTCATGTTCTCCTCGTCAAATGTCACATTTTTATCATTCAAATTTCAGATATACTGCCATATTGCGTCAGTTTATCACAATCCGACCGAAGCTGTCAAGCTCTCCATTTGCACAAACGCCCGGATGGGTGTATACTGTAGTTTGTTTTTGAAAACAGGCAGAAGGGAGGGTGCATCATGCCGGGCAAGACTTTATACTGTCTGGGCGAAGCGTGGCTGGAATTGAACAGCACCGCGCCGCTGGCGTCGGCAGAGACGTTTTCTCCCCGCATGGGTGGAAGCGCCGCCTCGCTGGCGCTGGCTTATGCCGCACAGGGCGGCAGAGCCTCTCTTTTAACGCAGCTTGGCGAGGATACTTTCGGACACCGCATCGCAGACGCTTTATCTGCTGCCGGTGTGGACATCAGCCGGATCTGCTTCACCTCCCGCGCCCCCACGCCGCTGCTGTTCGACGGCGGCGGCGAACAGCTAGGCTGCCGCACCCGTTCTTCGGAGCTGCTCTATGCACCCGAACAGCTGGGCGCTGACTGGGCCGCAGATGCTGAAATGCTGGCCTTTTCCAGCGCCTGCCTCGTGGACAGCCCCTGCCGCTACACCCATCTTGCCGCGCTGGACACCGCCCGCACCGTCGGTGTGCCGGTCTGCTTTGTCCCCTCTCTCCGCCCGGCTCTCTGGCCCAGCGAGAAGACCCTGCGGGACACGGTGATGCAGTTTCTCCCCTTCGCGGACATCCTCCTCCTCACCGCCGACGAGATGGAGCTTCTGCTGGACACCCGGGAATACCAGGTCGGGCTGTTTGCCCTGCTGCGGGGGCATACCCAGCTGGTGGTGCTTGAGACAGAAGAGGGCGTCCACGCCTTCACCCGGGCGGCACACGCCTTCTGGCCCGGGCTGTCCGCCCCGCCCGAGGAGCTGGCTGCGCGGCTGCTGTATCAGATCTCTCAGCAGGAACTGACCCTGAAAAAGCTCATGAAATGCAGTGCTCCGGCACTTCAGACGATCCTATAACGCCGGAAAGCCCCCGCCTTTGCAGGCGGGGGCTTTCCGTTTATTCTGTCATCCGGAGGAGGATGAGCGGATCAGCTTATCAGTGGATGAACACCGGGCCAAGGGGGTTGGTGATGGGGCTGACGTAGCCTCCCAGCAGCTTGGGGATCGCGAGGCTGATGTCAGGCACGAAGGTCAGCAGCAGCAGAGCGATGAACATGCACAGATAGAACGGGAGAGTAGCCTTGACGACCTTCTCCATGGGGCGCTTCGCAACGGCAGAGCCGATGAACAGAACCGCGCCGACAGGGGGAGTCAGCAGGCCGATGCCGCAGTTCAGGACCATGATGATACCGAACTGGATGGGGTCGATGCCGATGGAGGTGGCGATGGGCAGCAGGATGGGGGTAGCGATCAGGATGATGGGAGCCATATCCATGATCATGCCCAGCACCAGGATGATGAGGTCGATGAGCAGTGCGATGATGTAGGGGTTGCTGGTGACGCTGGTGATGGCGTTTGCAGCCAGATCAGGCACATGCAGCATGGTCAGGCAGTTGCCGAACACGGCAGAGGTAGCGATCAGGATCAGGACGATGGACAGAGTGTTGACGCACTCGTCCAGAGCGTGCCACACGCCCTTCCAGTCCAAGCCCTTATAGACAAAGACGGAGACCAGCAGAGAGTAGATAACTGCGATAGCAGCGGACTCGGTAGCGGTGAACACACCGCCGACAACGCCGAACACGACGATGACGACTGCGGCCAGAGCCCAGATGGAGGTACCCAGCTGCTTGATGAAGCCTTTGATGGTGAAGGGAGAACCCTTGGGATAATTCTCTTTCACAGAGATGATGTAGGAGCCGATCATCAGGACGATGGCCAGCAGAGCGCCGGGCAGGTAGCCAGCCAGGAACAGGCTGCCCACGGAGATGCCGCCGGCGGTGGTGGCGTAGATGACCATGTTGTGGCTCGGGGGGACCAGCAGGCCCTCGCAGGAGGAGGTGATGGTGACAGCGGTGGAGAAGTCGGCGTCGTAGCCCTGATCGACCATCATGGGGATCATGATGGAGCCGATGGAGGCGGTATCTGCGGAAGCAGAACCGGAAATGCCGCCGAAGAAGTAGGAAGCAACGATATTGACCATTGCCATGCCGCCGCGCATCCAGCCGACGCAGGCGTCAGCCAGAGCGATCAGCTTTTCGGAGATGCCGCCGCTGCCCATGAGGACGCCCATGGTGATGAAGAAGGGGACGGCCATCAGGCTGAAGGACGAAATGCCCTTGACCATCAGACGGCAGACATCGGTCAGTGCCTGACCCTGCACCATCATGCAGAGCACGCTGGACAGACCAACGGCGTATGCGATGGGGAAACGCAGGAAGATCATGACGAAGAAGCTGACAAGAAGGACAACGATTGCCAGTGTCTGGACTGTCATATTAGTTCTCCTCCTTTACAAAAAAGCTCTTGATGTGGTTGTACAGTGCCTCGATCTCGAAGATGATCATGGCGACACCGGCCAGAGGCACGGGGAAGTACATCCAGAAACGGCTCAGCCAGGGCATCGAGACATAGAAGCCGCGGCCGCCCAGGGTGGTGGCGTAGTTCCAGCCCACAACCAGCATGATGAGGCCGAGGATGCAGACCGCCAGATCGGCGAGGATGTCCAGCACCTTGACGGCGATCTTGGGCAGATAGACGTCAAATGCGGTCATGCGGATGTGTGCGCCGCGGCGGATGGCCAGAGCAGCACTCAGCACGGCCATGTAGCTCATGCAGGTCAGAACGACTTCTTCAGACCATGCGGGGTCCGGGATGAACGGGACGTAACGACCAACGACCGACATGGTGGTGATGAGAATATCCACGATCAGCAGAATCTTGCAGATAAACAGGACCACTTTGTAGGTGACGTCGTACGCCGGCTTGATCTTATCCAGAGTGGTAAAGATTTTCGGCATAGGATCTCCTCCATACTCTTATAAAAAGCCCGGCGGGTCTGCGGGCGTATCCCGTAGTCCCCGCCGGGCTATGTACTACTTCAGGATAAAGGCGCTTTTATCAGGCCTTCATATCCAGCAGCTGCTGATACAGCTCAGCCTGATCCGAGGTGTTCTCGCTGATGACCTTAGCGCAAGCCTCCTGCCAGGGAGCCTTATCGGGGACATCGATGACGTTGCAGCCGGAAGACTTCAGCTCGTCGAGGACCTTGTTCTCAGCGGTCTCGGACAGGTCAGCGTTGAAGGCCTGCGTATCCGCAGCAGCCTCCATGACGGCAGCCTGCTGGTTCTCGGTCAGCTTGTTCCAGGCGTTGTCGGTGATGACAGCCTGCACAGCGCCCAGAGTATGGCCGTCGAGGATCAGGTTGTTAGCGACCTCGGGGAAGGCGTTGGACTTGTAGTTTGCGATGGGCTGCTCAGCGCCATCGACAACGCCGGTCTGCAGTGCGCTGTACAGCTCGCCGAAGGAGACGACGGTGGGGTTAGCGCCCAGACCCTCGACCATGCCGTTCATGACGGGGTCGTTGGACACGCGCAGCTTCAGGCCCTTGAAATCAGCGATGCCGGAAACGGGCTTGACCGTGAAGAAGTGACGGAAGCCCTCCTCGCCGTAGAAGATACCACGAACGGGCAGGCCCAGCTCCTGGGGCTCGTTCAGGAACTCAGGTGCCAGCTCGCTGTTGGCGAAGTTCCAGAAGTGTGCGCGGTTCTCGAAGGTGAAGGGGATGGACAGCAGCTTGGACTTGTTGCAGCCGTAGCTGGTCAGTGCGAAAGCGGAGATACGGCTGATGTCGATGGAGGTGGAGCCGCCGAGGATAGCGTCCAGAACGTCGTTCTCAGAGCCCAGAACGCCGGAAGCCTGCACATCGACGACGACGGAGCCGCCGGTCAGCTCCTCGACCTTCTCCTTGAAGTGAGAACCGGTCTGGCCGACGATGGTATCCAGCGGGTTGACCTCGGCGTAGACCAGAGTCACCTTCGGGTCGGAAGCAGCAGCTGCGGCATCACCGGCGGGAGCGGTGGAAGCTGCAGCAGAGGCAGCGGTAGAAGCAGCAGTGCTGTTGCCGGAGCCACCGCAGGCGGTCAGTGCCAGAGCAGCGGCGGAAACACCGGCTGCTGCCAGAAAGCTGCGACGAGAAATCTTCTTCATGATAAAATCCTCCTTAAATTTTCCTCATTCAGGGCGGTGCGCTCTGCACGGGTCGCACACCGTCCGTTCATTTACTGTACACACTTTAGCAAATTTTTTTAGTCAGAACAAGAGCTTATGAAAAATGTCCTGTTTTTCAAAAAAATGTGAGAAACACTTTTGTGCATTTCTTACAAGCCGCAGTGCAGTTTGTTCAGCACACTGCCCAACAAGATGAATACAATGTAATATCTCTTGCGCTTTTTCAAGCTTCGCGGATGCGCTGGATGAGGCGGCTCTGCTCCTCAAAAGCCGCATACATAGGCTCGACTGCCGCCCGGAAGCGGGCTTTCTCGGCGGCGGAGAGGATCGTCACTTCCACGCCCCATTCCCGCATATGCTTCTCGGCGCTGGCCTCCCGCTCCGCCCAGAGGCGGCGTTCGGTCAGAGCGCTCTCCTTTCCGCAGGCGCGGATGATGTCCGGGAAGCGTTCGTCCAGCTCTGCCAATTTTTCCATCGCGGCCTCGCTGGCCAGCTGCAGCTCCGGCACACGGGTGTGCTCATCCTTTAAGAAATAGGGGGCCACCTCGTAGTGGCCCATGGCCTCATAGCTGGGCCAGTTGTTTTCCGCGCCGTCTATCTCGGCGTTGTGCAGGGCTGCATAGACCCGGCTATAGACCACCTGCGCCGGCTTTGCGCCGAGGTCCAGTATCATCTCGCTCATCATGTCCGACTCCTGCACCCGGAGCGTCAGCCCTGCGAGGTCCGCCAGTGTCTCCACCTTTTCGCGGGTGTAGAAGCTGCGGACGCCGGCGTCGAACCATGACAGGCCCACGAGGTCTATCGCGCCGAGGCCGGAGAGGAATTCATCGCCGATCTCACCGTCCAGCACCCGCCACATCTGGGGCGCATCGGTATAGAGAAAAGGCAGCTGCAATACGCTCAGGGCCGGCTGATACTCGGACAGCTGGCTCAGAGAGACGCGGGCAAAGTCGATGCCGCCGTACTGCATCTGCTCGATGACGCTCTGTTCGGCCCCCAGTTCCCCGCCGCTGTAGACCACGACTTTGACTCTCCCCTCCGTCCGCTCGGCCACGAGGTCGGCAAAGGCCAGAGCGGCCTGCGTGGTGGGATAATCCTCGGGCTGGTTCTCGGCGTAGCGCAGGATGAGCTCCGGTCCGGTGTACTCTTCCGTCTTGCTGCAGCCCACAGCGCCCAGCGCCGTACAGGCGGCCAGCGCCAGCACACTGCGGCGGGAAATCATCCGCCCGCTCACAGCCCGGCCTCCGGGTCGGCCTTTGCCTTCTGGCCGGCCTGACGGCGGTACTGGGTGGGGGTCATGCCGGTGCGTTTCTTGAACGCCCGGGCGAAGTAGCTGGCATCCTCGTAGCCCACCATCGACGCCACCTCTGCCGAGGAGCGGAAGGGGTCGGCCAGCAATTCCTTTGCCGCGTTGATGCGCAGCTCGGTGAGGCAGTCGAGGAAGTTCATCTTCTGGTACTTCTTGAACTGCGCCGACAGGTAGGCCGGGCTGATGTGCAGGATCTCGCCCACACTATCCAGCGACAGATCGAACATATAGTTATCCTCGAGGTAGCGGCGGACATGGGCCATGACGAGGGCCGTCTGGCTGTTCTCGCCCTCCTCGGGGGCGTCTTCCGCCTCTTCTTCGGTCTCCGTCTGCTCCGGCTGGGGCTGGGCGGCGGCCAGCTCTTCCAGCTTCCGCTCCGTCTCGATCTGCCGTATAGCCCGACGCACCGAGGCTTCCAGCTCGTCGGGGTCCACCGGCTTGAGCAGATAGTCGCAGGCCCCCAGATGCACCGCCTCATGGGCATACTGGAACAGGCTGTAGGCCGTGACGAAGATGACCCGGCAGGAAGGCCGCTGGGCCAGCACGGCGCGGGCAGCGTCGAGACCGCTCATGCCCGGCATCTCAATATCCATCAGGATGAGGTCCGCGCCCCACAGCACCGCCGTGTCGGCAGCTTTGCGGCCATTTTCCGCCACCTCTAGGACCACTTCCCGCTCAAAACGGCGCTGGACCAGCTCCGCAAGCGCCTCCCGCTCCAGCTTTTCGTCATCCGCGATCAACAGGCGTATCATCGTCCAAATCCTCCTCCAAAAGTTCTACAAGGGGCAGGTACATACTGATGGCCGTACCCCGGCCCGGGTGAGAGCGGATGACCAGCCGCCCCCGTTTATCCAGAAGCCGCAGCCGTGCGGCCACGTTATAGACGCCGATATGCTCCCAACGCTCCCCGGGCTGGGCCAGCGCGGCTTTCAGCTGGGCCAGCTGTTCGGGCTGGATGCCCACGCCGTTGTCGCAGACGCTGATATAGAGCAGCCCCTTATCCCGCAGCGGGTTGATGCGGATGCGCACCACGCCGCCCTCTTCCTTGGGCGAGATGCCGTGCTTGAAGGCATTCTCCACGATGGGCTGCAAGATGAAGGACGGCACCACCGTCTCCGTCAAATCGAGGGAGTCGGAGATGCGCCACACCATCTTCACCCGGTCGCCGAAGCGGACGTGATAAATGGAGTAATACTCGTCCACGATGCGCACTTCCCGGGCCAGCGGCACCTGCTCGTCGTTGCTCATCAGGCTGTAGCGCAGCAGGTGCGACAGTGCCGTGATGAGGGCCTGCGTGCGGTAGGCTTTTTCCTGTCCGGCGGTCTGTAAAATGACGTTCAGGGTGTTGAAAAGGAAATGGGGGTCGATCTGGCTGCGCAGCTGCTGCAAGCGGCTGCGCTCCATCCGGTTCTGTAATTCCAGAGCTTCCGTTTTCTGGCGGTGGAGCTCCCGCTCCATCTCGTTTTTCTCCCGCAGGGTGGTCACCTGCTCGGCCATCGAATGCTTCATGTGATTGAAAGCTTCGGTCAGCTGGGCCATTTCCGGCTGACGGGGCGCAGGCAGGTCGGGCGAGTCGAACTCGCCCCGGGTGACCTCCCGGGAGGCGCCGATCATCTGCTGCACCGGGGTCAGCAGCGTCAGCACCGAGAAGGCCATGACGCAGCCCAGCGCAAGGCAGAGCGCCACCACGACGGTCTGCGCCCATTTGACCCGGTCGCTGAGGGCCGACACGGTGGTGTAAGTCCCCTGAGCGTCGGTGATGGCCGTGTTCAGAAGCTGCTGGGTGTACTGGCGCAGATAGCCGCCGCAGGGTACGATCTTATTATAGTAGAGCTGGGCGGCTTTCGTGTCCTGACCGGCGGCCACCGCTTCTTCCAGCTGGTCCACCAGTGCGGTGTAGCTGTCGTAGGTAGTGGAAACGGCATTGTAAAGCAGATACTGCTCTTCACTCACAGTTCCAAGGTCGCTCTCGATGCGCCAGAGCCATGCGTTGGTGACGGAAAAGGCGCTGTGGAGCTCCTCTGTCAGCGCTTTGGCGTCGCCGTACTCCCAGCGGTAATCTTCCATGGCCGAAAGACTCCGCTCCACGCCGTTCTGAAAGCGGCTGATGGCGTTGAAGTTGCCCATCTGGTCGTCCAGTTCCCGCAGCACGGTGCCGGACTGGTAAAAGCTCAAGAATATCTGCCCCGCCAGCGCCAGAAAAAACGCCGCCAGGCAAAGACTGATCTGCCCTTTCAGGGTCATCCTGCGCCCCACGCACCCATCCTCCCTCTCTGTGATATTCTGCCGCGCATCTTCCGCCTTATCCGGCCTGTCCGCCGTCAGAGCGAAAGCTCCATAAACTTTCTTTTTCGTCCTATTTTAGCACATTTTAGGGCATCTGCGCAATATCATCCTTGATTGTGAGAAAATAATATGGTACTATGACCAAAAAGGAGGGTATTTTTATGTCTCAGCCGATCTCCGTTTCCGTCCAGATGGATGCTGCATCCTTCCACGATTTTGCCGCCTTTGACCTGCTGCGCCACCGCAAGGCGTGGCACCGGCCTCTGGCGTTCACGGCCATTTTGCTGGTGTCTGCCGGCTTCTGCCTGTCGCAGGTGGGCCAGAAAGACGGCGCAGCCCTGCTCACGGTGGTGCTGGCCGTGGTAGCGCTGGGCGTGCCGGCCGTCTATTTCTGGACGTTCTTCCACTCCCTGAGCCTCCAAATCAAAAAGATGGGCCTGCCCCGCCCCTTCTACCGGCTGCTGCTGGACGACGACGGACTGTCGGTCTGGATGGCCGGCGAGCAGGACAAGCCTGAGGCGAGCCGCAAGTATGCGTGGCACGATATGCATCTGGCCTACCGCACCCCCAACGCCATTTACCTCTATGTCCAGCAGAATCAGGCCTATCTGCTGAACGACAGCCTCGACGCCGCATGGAGCCTGCTGCAAGCCTCCCTCCCGGCAGAGCGCCTGCACGATATGCGATAAGAACGACAAAAGCCCATCGCACAGCTGTGCGATGGGCTTTTTTTGCGTCAGCAAACAAAAACAGGCAGCGCCGTGGAAAGGAGGAGAAAGCGGCGCTGCCTGTGTATGAGAACTCCTAAACATTTGCGGCTGCTAGGAGGTTGTTGGTAGTCTGTCCGCCGCCGTGGCTATTGCCTCGCATAGGTGGGGGACAGTATTTTTTTAGGGGCGCGGCACCCGCTGCGGGGCTGCGCATGAATCCTGCCTGCATGGCATTTATGGAAAGTCAAAAGCCGGAGATGGGGGATCTCGTTCTTGTCTTCCCGACTGCACCTTTATTGTACCGGATAAAAATGGAGTTTCTTTGAGTTAGTTTTGAACAATCTGCAAACAAGATGTGGAAAGTCTGAGGGCTTTCTTTTCCGTTCTGCTTGACATTCGGCACAGAACGATGTATTGTTAAGTTTATTGTGAAATACCTATGAAATTCCTGCGTTTTTAAGGGGAGGAAACACTATGCCCGCACCGGCACAGCCGCAGCAGAAAAAGACCCTGCTCATGACCGAGGGCAGCATCTGGAAAAGCATCCTGCTCTTCTCGGTGCCGCTCATCCTGGGCAACCTGCTCCAGCAGCTTTACAACACCGCCGACTCCATCATCGTCGGCAACTTTCTGGGCAGCAACGCTCTGGCCGCTGTGGGTTCCAGCGGCTCGCCCATCTACCTGCTCATCGGTTTCAGTCAGGGCGTGGCCGTCGGCGCCGGCGTCGTCGTGAGCCAGTATCTCGGCGCAAAAGATAAAAAGGAAACGCGCATCGCCGTCCACACCTCACTGGCCATCGCGGCCATCCTCGGCCTCATCCTGACGGTGGGCGGCATCGCCGTCAGCCGCAGCCTGCTGGTCTGGATGAACACCCCCGAAGAAGTCCTCGGCGACGCCGTGACTTATATGAAGCTCTACTTCGGCGGTGTGCTGTTCAGCGTCGTCTACAACATGGCGGCCGGCATCCTCAACGCGGCGGGCAACTCCCGCCGCTCGGTCATCTATCTTGCCTGCGCTTCCATCACCAACATCATCCTCGACCTGGTGCTCATCGCCGGGCTGAAGATGGGCGTGGCAGGCGCAGCCATCGCCACCGACATCAGCCAGCTCGTCTCCTGTGTGCTGAGCCTCCGCTTTCTGATGAAGGTGGACGCCGACTACAAGGTGGAGCTTTCCGCCATCCGGCCCGATCAGCGGATGACCTCCCGCATCATCCGCATCGGCCTTCCCACCGGCATCCAGAACATGGTCATCTCTTTCTCGAACGTGCTGGTGCAGTCCAGCGTCAACAGCTACGGTGCCGCCGCCATGGCAGGCTTTGCGGCCTATATGAAAATCGACGGCTTCAACATCCTGCCCGTCACCAGTTTCAGCATGGCGGCGACGACCTTCGTGGGCCAGAACTATGGCGCAGGCAACCTCAAACGAGTGAAGAATGGCATGTGGGTCACGCTGGGCATGAGCGTGCTCTACACCCTCTGCACCGGCACGCTGCTGCTGGCGTTCCAGAATCCCATCATGCACCTGTTCACCTCCGACGAGACGGTGGTGGCCTTCGGGTGCAGCGCCATGCACTACTTCTGCCCCTTCTACTTCCTGCTGGCCACCCTCCACGGCATGGCGGGCGCAGTGCGCGGCACTGGCCGCAGCGTACCGCCGATGGTGGTGCTGCTCATCTCGCTCTGCCTCTTCCGTGTGGTGTGGATCCAGTTCGTCCTCCCCTTCTTTGCGGGCATCGAGGGCGTGTTCATCCTCTACCCGGTGTCGTGGGCGCTGGGTGCCGTGCTGATGGCCCTCTACGCATGGAAAGGCAGCTGGATGACTTACGAGCATTCCTGACAGGAACCGGGAACCATTCCATTTTTCCATTCGCCTTTTGGAGACGTCTGTGGTATCTTATAGGTAAAGAAACAGCAAACCCGGTATCTCAGGAGGATTCATGCAGACAACAAAACCCGAAACCGCACAGCAGCGCCCCACCGGCGCACGAATGGCCCTGCTGATGCTTCTTTACTTTATCAAAATCGGCGCGTTCACCTTCGGCAGCGGATGGAGCATCATTGCCCAGATGGAGCGGGAGTTTGTGGACGAGCGCGGCTGGATGACCAGGAGCGACCTGCTGGAGCTCATCGCCGTGGGCAAGAGCCTGCCCGGCATCATGGTGGCGAACATCACTCTGCTCTTCGGCTATCAGATGGCCGGGGCGCTGGGCGGCATCTGCGCGGCCATCGGCCTGTGCATCCCCGCCGTCGTCACCCTTACCATTGTGACGGCCATCTACGACGCCATTAAAGATAACTACTGGGTCTGGTCGGCCCTCAAGGGCGTCCAGTGCGCCGTGGCCCCCATCATCGGCGGCGCGGCCATCTCCCTGGGCAAAGATGCTCTGACCAGCGCGATGCCCATCCTCATCTGTGCTATCGCCTTTGTGCTCTGTTACTTTACGTCCATCAGCAATCTGACGCTGGTGGCGGCCGGTGTGGTCATCGCGCTGGTCTGGATGGGGGTGAGCGAACATGGCCATGTTTGAGACCCTCGTTCAGCTCTTCGCCGCGTTTGCGAAGATCGGCTTCACCAGCTTCGGCGGCACCTCCATGATCCCCCTCATCATGGATGAAATGTCCTCCCACGGCTGGATGACGGACGCCGATCTGACGAACCTCATCGCCATCGCCGAGATGACACCCGGCTCTCTGGGCGTCAATGCCGCCACCTTTGCAGGCACCAAGACCGCCGGGATGCCGGGCGGCGTCTTCGCGGTCCTGGGCGTCCTCAGCCCCACCCTGACGCTGACGCTTCTGGCGGCGGCGTTCTTCCAGAAGTTCCGCACCAGCAAGGTGATGAGCTACATCATGAAAATCGTCAAGCCTGTCTGCATCGGCATGGTGCTGGGCGTGCTGGTGGGCCTCTGCCGCCAGACCTGCATCACCGAGGCAGGAGGCATCAGTCTGCCGGGCATCGTCATCGGCATCCTCTGCTTTGTGCTGCTCCAGAAATTCAAGCTCAGTGTGCCGAAGGTCATCGGCATCGCGGCGGTGCTGGGGCTGGTGTGCTTCGGGGTGTTTTAACCAGCTTTCCTTCAGCTCTCAGGCTCTCCCTTTGGGAGAGCTGGCGCATAGCGCCTGAGAGGGCAAGGCCGCTGACAAAAAGACAGTCCGCTTTGCGATAGCATCGCCCTGACAAAGCCTCTGTTTATCGCCATGCTGTGCCACTTTCTCTCCGGGCTTGCCCTCTCCGTCACCTTCGGTGACACCTCTCCCAAAGGGAGAGGCATTCGCTCTGCTTAAAGCAAAAGCATCCGCAGCACCCTCGCCGGGTGTCTGCCGATGCTTTCTTTCTATATTATTCTTATTATTTTACCGCCAGCGGCGACGGCCTGATACTCACTTCTCCGTGGCAGAGCGCCTCGGTGCGGCTCCCTTCCCGCGCCACGATGAGCCGCCCGGCGTCGTCGATGGCCACCGCCTTTGCGGCGTAGCTCTCCGTCCCGGTGCAGACCGTGACCCAGTGGCCCGGCACAAAGCACCGGGCGCGGTACTCGTCCAGACAGTCGAAATCCGGACAGAGACCCAGCAGTTCCCGGGCGATGGCCCCGGCCAGCGCCGCCCGGCTCACCGGTGCAGGCCCGCCGGGGTAGAGACTGCCCGCGATGGGCCGCAGCTCCTCGGGCCAGTCCTCCGGGCGGGAGGTCAGGTTCAGGCCGATGCCCACCACCAGCCATTCCAGCTGGCCGCTCTCGATGTCGGCCCCGGCTTCCGTCAGGATGCCGCAGACCTTCTTGCCGTTATAATAGAGGTCGTTGACCCACTTGATGCCCAAGTCCAGCCCGCAGAGCCGCTTCACAGCCCGGCAGACGGCCACCGCCGCGCTGACGGTGACGGCCTGCGCCTCGGTCATGGGCAGGCCGGGCCGCAGCACCAGCGAGAGATAAATGCCTTTCCCCGCCGGGCTCTCGAACCGCCGCCCCAGCCGGCCCCGGCCCGCCGTTTGCTGACTTGTCAGCACCATCGTGCCGTGGGGCGCACCCTCGAGGGCCAGCGTCTTGGCCGTGCGGTTGGAGCTTTCCAGCTTGTCGTAGAGGTAGATGGGGGCGTCGTACTCCCCCACCGCCTCGGCACAGAAGGGGTCGCCGCCCGCCAGCCGATAGCCCCGCCGGGGGGCGGCTTCCAGCGCATAGCCCTGAGCCGCCAGCGCGGCCGCAGCCTTATGGACAGCAGCGCGGCTCACACCCAGCTGCTGCGCCAGCTGCTGGCCGGAGATGCATTCGCCCTGGGCGGCGGAGAGCGCCGCCAGAAGTGCCTGTTTTGTGGCAGAGGCCATCGTGTTTTCTCCTTTGTGAGGTTTGATAAGGCCATTCTACCACATTTTCAAAGTTTTTCCCATGATTTTGCAGGTTTTGGCCCCACTGATTCGTATAGATAGACAGAGCGCTTGAAATGCCGGGCAGAAAGGAGGCGGAGCGCAGCCATTGAATGCACTGGAATTTGACAGGCTGGTACAGAAGTACCAGTCCCTCGTCTACACCATCTGCCGTCAGCTGGTGGCAGATGAGGGCTATGCGCAGGATCTGACGCAGGAAACTTTTCTCTCTGCATGGCGGAGCATGGACCGCTGTCCTGCCGGATACGAAAAGCAATGGCTGGCCCGCATCGCCTCCAACAAAGCCAAGGATTACTTACGCAGCGCCTGGGCGCGCCGGGTGAACACCCCCGGCGACGATGTACTTGCACTTGAGGGCGCACCGCCCGGCAGCGAGCCGGAAGCGCAGGTGCTGGAAGCTCTGGGCGAAGAGGAGCTGACACAGCGCATCCTCGCTCTGCGGGAGCCCTACAAGACGCCCTGCCGCCTCATGCTGCTGGAACAGCACACCGCCGCCGAAGCCGCCCGGCTCTGCGGCAGGCCCCAGAAAACAGTGGAGGCGCAGGTCTTCCGGGCAAAAAAGATGCTGGCCGCGCAGCTGAGCGCCGCCGGAAAGGAGGGCTTTTGAGATGGAATTGTTCCGTGAAGACGGCTGTCTGAGCGACGAAGGGCTGCACGCCCTCACCGCCGGGCAGCTGGACGAGCTGGGACGGCTGGAAGCCGCCGAGCATCTTGCCTACTGCGACAAATGCACCGACCGTTACACCGCACTTCTGACCGCCGACGCCCTCGCTGACCCGCCCCGGGATGTCCGCCGTACCGTGATGAGCACCATCTGGGTTCGGCTGATGCAGAGCACCTATGGCCGGGCTGCGGTGGCGGGCGTCGCCGCCGTGCTGGCGCTGACCATGTGGCGTACCGGAGCGCTGACCTTCGTCACCGACCACGGCAGCGACCTGCAGGCTCTCCTGCCCACAGTCCAGGTCACCCTGCCGGAAAAACAGCCCCCGAAGCTTCTGCCCGAAAAGCTGGGCAGGCCCGTGACTTCCCGCCCCGGCGAGAACATCTATACCCGCGTTTCCTCTGTGCTGGAAAGCCTGCTGAACGCGGCAGAAAACATAAAATCATAAAACAAGGAGATCGTTATGCTGAAAAACGGATTTTTGACCTTCTGCTGCGCGTTTATCCCCGGCGCAGGCCAGATGTATCAGGGTTACATGAAGCGGGGCCTCTCCCTCATCCTCACGGCCTGCCTCATCGGGATGGTGAGCTCACTGCTTAACCCGGTGCTGCTTCTGTTGGTGGTGGTGTGGATGTACAGCTTCTTTGACACCTTCAACCTCCGGGCGCAGATCATCGCGGACACCGCGCCGGAGGACGACTACCTCGTTCACTTCGACCCCCGCGACAAGCGGCTGGCCCGGGCTCTTCTGGACAGCCACAAGCTGGTGGGCTGGCTGCTCATCGCCTTCGGTGCGCTCATCGCCTACCAGAACCTCATCATGAACATTTTCGGCGACCTCGTCTACCGCTGGGGCCACTCCTCCCCCGTTTTCCGCGCCCTCTATCTCGTCATGGACAGCCTGCCGGATGTGGTGGTCTGTGTGGTCCTCATCGTCTGCGGCGTCTGGCTGGTGAAAGGCCCCCATCCGGCCAAAAAGCCGGATGCTTCCAAGGACGCCCCCGAGGATGCCGATTTCTGCGAGTATCACGCCGACGAGCCGGACAACGCCGCTCTGCTCTCCTCTCCTGTGGTGAATGAAAACGAGGTGACGGATGATGGAACAGAACACGACAAATAAACCCCTGCGTCGGGTGGGTACCCTGACGCTGGGCGTCTGCCTCATCGCGGCGGGCACGCTCTTCCTGCTGGCCCGCTTCCTGCCCGGCCTGCCGTGGCTGGTCATCTGGCAGGTGCTACCGGCGGCGGGGCTCATCCTGCTGGGGTGCGAGGTACTCTACTACTCGGCCCGGCCCGGCGCATGCCGGTGCGACTTCGGCTCGGTGGTGCTCTGCCTGCTGATGATGGGTGGGTGCTTCGGCGTCTCGACCCTTATGCTGCTGGCCCAGATGCTGGGCCGCGGCTGCACCATCCACCTGTGAACACAAGAAAGCCTGTGCAGCCTCCCGGCCCGGGAGCGTCTGCACAGGCTTTTTCGTTTGAAGAGAGAGGCTTACTGTACGCCGGTCAGCTCAGCCAGCTTGTGGTAGATCTCGGTGTTGTCGAAGACGCCGCGGAACTTCTCCGCGCCGACGCCCAGCGCATAGATGTTGACCATCGCGCCGGTGTGGGCGTAGGTGGTGTGGTCCATGCCGGACTTGTGGTTGATGGTGTGGCAGATGGCCATGCTGAAGGGGATGTAGGTGCCGTAGAGCTCATAGTCCTGCTGGCTCATCTCCTTCTGGGAGGCAGCGCCGACTTCCAGCGTCCGCTCGTAGGCTTTGCGCAGGTTCTCCACCTCGTAGTCGGTCAGCAGCAGCTTGCCTGCACTGGCAGCATCGGGGTCGATGGGCAGGGTCAGGCCGAAGTTTGCCTTCACGTCGGCCATGGCGGCCTCGAAGGGAGTCTTGTTGGCGATGTAACCCTTCACATAGGTGGAGTCGAACTTGGCGTAGGACATCTTCTGGTGGGTGAGGTTGGTCAGGAAGGTGTCGTAGTTGGTGGTCTTGTAGCCGATGGCCATACCGCCCGTCTCGTGGTCGGCGGTGACGAGGATGAGGGTATCGTTGGGGTGGGCGTTGTAGAAGTCCACAGCGGCCTGCACGGCGTTGCTCATCTCCAGCACATCGTGGATGGAAGCGGCGGCATCGTTGGCGTGGCAGGCCCAGTCGATCTTGCCGGACTCGGTCATCAGGAAGAAGCCCTTCTTGTTGTCCAGCAGCTCGATGCCCTTCCTGACGTAGTCGGTCAGCTGCCACTCGCCTGCGGCGGCGTCCATGGCGTAGTTCATGGCCTTGCCGTCGGCCAGTGCCTCGGCGATGATGAGGGTCTTGCCTGCACCGGCCTTGAGGGCGGCGGCGTCTGCCTGACGGGTGACGACGTTGTAGCCGTTCTGGGCGGCGATCTCGTGGTTGTTGGGGCCGGTGCCGTCGCCGTTCACCTTCTGGAACTCGCCGCCGGCGAAATACTCGAAGCCGGAGACTGCCAGCTCCTTGCCGATGGCGTAGTAGTTCTTGCGGGTCTTCTGATGTGCATAGAAGGCGGCGGGGGTGGCGTGGTCGATGTTGACGGAGGAGACGACGCCCACCTTGTAGTTCTTCTGGGCGTGGAGCTTCTCGGCGATGGTCTCATAGGGCACATCGCGGGTCCAGGGGCACATATTGATGACGCCGCTCTCGGTCTTGTGGCCGGTGGCGATGGAAGTGGCAGTGGAAGCGGAGTCGGGGCAGAAAGAAGTGCTGTCGTAGGTGGTCACGCTGCCCACCTCGGGGAACTGGGTGAAGCTCAGCTCGCCCTCGACGACAGCGCCGTTGTTCTCCACCGTACCCTTATAGAATCGGGCGGACTGGATCTGGGCCGTACCCATGCCGTCGCCGATGAAGAGGAAAACATACTTGGGTCTGCCGCCGAACACGCCCAGCAGTCCGTTCTCTTCCTCTGCCGCTTTGGCGGCATTGGGGGCAGCGGCGTTGGCAGCGGCAGGCGCTGCGGCCAGCATACCGGCGGCGGATGCAAAGGCACCGGCCTTCAAAAAGCTGCGGCGGGACATTTTATTCTCTTTCATGCGAAAGTCCTCTCTTTCCATGAGCCTCATGGCTCCTTCTCTCTTTTTCGATTTACCGGGAACGGCCTTATTCTACCGCCGCAGCCGCCCGTCCCGAAACCATGCGGATGCAAAATCGGCGTAAAACCCCGGCGGCGGCTTTGGGCCGTCTGTAAAAAAGAAGACTTCTGCTGCGCAAAAAGCGCCCCTCCGGTAAAACGGAGGGACGCTTTTGTATGTTACAGGTCAATTATGCGTTGAACTTTTCCTCGTTCAGCAGGCCCTCGCTCTTGGCCACGCAGATGCTGGCCACAGCGTCGCCCACCACGTTCAGGGAGGTGACGAGCATCTCGATGGGGCGGTTGATGGCGAGGATGAGGGAGTAGGCCAGCAGGGCGCTGTCATTCACGAAGCCCACGCCGGACAGGATGGTGAAGAGGATGACGGCTCCTGCGCCGGGGGCGGCAGGCGTACCCACCGAGGCCAGCAGAGCCAGCAGAGCGACCACGACCAGCTGGGCCGGGGTGACAGTATAACCGGCACAGCCTGCGATGAAGACGGTGGCCACCACCTGCATGATGGCGGTGCCGTCCATGTTGATGGTCATGCCCAGAGGCAGGACGAAGGAGGCGATGGACTCATCGACGCCGAAATCCTCGGTGCAGACCCTGATGTTCAGGGGGAGAGTGGCTGCGCTGGAAGAGGTGGAGAAGCCGAAGACGGCCACGTTGGCGATCTTCTTAATAAAGGTGATGGGGTTCTGCTTTGCGCCCAGCGCCACCACCAGAGGATAGGCCACCAGCAGGAAGACGAAGAGCAAGACCACCGTGACCACCACATACACCAAAGCGGGCTTGAGGTAATCAATGCCGTAGATGGCAAAGGTGCGGGTCAGCAGCACGAAGACTGCAAAGGGCGCGAAGTTTGTGACGACGAAGTTCAGGAAGACCACCACCACGTCGTTCACCTCGCCCAGCAGGCGGCGCAGGGTAGCCGTGCGGCTCTCGCCCAGCACGTTCATGCTCAGGCCAACGGCCACGGCCAGGAACACCGAGGAGAGCACTGCGCCGTTGCTGCCAAAGGCAGTGACGATGTTGGAGGGGATGACGTTGAGCACCACGTTCAGGGGGTTGGAGCCGGTGGAGCCGGTGGCCCCGGTGAGGCCCTCGATGTGAGCGTTGAAGAGGCCCATGGAATAGGTGGCGTAGCCCACGCATCCGGCCAGTGCCAGCGCCATAAAGGAGCAGAGCAGGAACCAGAAGAGGGTCTTGGCCGAGATGCGGCCCATGGTGCGGGTATCGGCGATGCTGCCGATGGCCAGCGCGATGGAGGTGAAGACCATCGGGATGATGACCAGCTGCAGTGCTTTGATGAAGAGCTGGCCGATGATGTAGAAGAGGCCGAGCGCACGTTCCGCGCCCTCTGTGGTGATGTCCTGGAAGAGCAGGTCGTTGATGGTCTGCCAGATGCCGCTGTTGCCGGAAGCCACGAGCTTTTCGCGCAGCATCATAAAGGCAAAGCCTGCCGCCAGACCGCAAACCAGAGACACCGCCATCTTTCTTGCCAGTGCCGAGCCGCTGTTCTTATTTTTTCCCATACGATTTTCCTCACTTTTGTCCATTTCCCAGTGTGTTTCGTTCACATTCGATCTATCCTACCACGGCAAACTGTTGGACGCAAGGGAAAAATCGGCTTTTCAGGCGATTTTTTCGCAAAAGTATGACGCATGAAAATTTGATGTAAAAATTACGTTTTGGATAAAAAGAAACCTCTCCGTCACGCCTACGGCGTGACGGAGAGGTTTGATCTTATGTATTGTCTGCGCCCAGCTCTGCGGTTTCCAGCACCTTGATGCCTTCGGCCTCGAACGCGGCGCGCAGAGTCTCGGCAAAGCCGGGGCGCGGCACCTTGTTCTTGACGCAGAGGGTGATGATGCCATGCAGGCTGGTGCATTCCAGACCGATGGAAGCGCCGTCTGCCGGCACCCAGATCTGGAAGTCCTCGATGTACCGGGTCAGCTCCGGGCTGGACGGGGCGAAGGGGTCGCCCAGATAGCTCACCCAGAAGTCCGCCGGGAAGCCGCTGATGTACTCGCCCATCTGGAAGATGCGCTTTTTGATGCTGAGGCTGGCTTTCTGCTGGTAGACCCGGTAGACCCAGCCCATCTGCTCCGCGATACGGAACAGTTTTCGCTCAGCGGAAAGGTTCTCTTTCAGGTCAGTGTCCACGCCCACGGCCACTTCGGCCAGCGGGGCATCTGCCGTCAGCGGCAGCTTGCGCTGGAAGGATGCCACGCAGTTGTAGAGGGCGTTCGGCGCACCCAGCGCGTCGCGGGCGTCTGTCGAGTAGCTGTAGAGCACCTCGTCCTTGTCCAGATACGCCCGCACCGCCTTACAGAGCAGGGCCGTGAGGGTGCTGAAGGGCTTGACGCCGCAGCGAAGGGCGGCGTCCACAAGTCCGGCCTTTTCCAGCCGGACGCGGCAGCAGGTTGGCGTCTCTTCAAAGGTCTGCACCACGGGGCGCTGCATATCGTTGGCCACCTGACTCTCGGGGTACTTTGCAAGGATGTCCTCGATGTCGTAGGCAGGGTCCGTCTCAAGGGTCCGGCCCTCGAAAGCCGTGCCGTACCGCAGGTTGCAGTAGAACTGCAGCACCATGGTCATGAAGGGTGCCATGCCCCGGCCATCGGCCAGGAAGTGGAACCAGTCGAAGTAGACGACTTTCCCCTCATAGCTCAGGGCAACCGTAAAGCCGTTCTCGTCCGGAAATTCGGGCTTTGCGCTGCCCTGCCGCACCGGGCAGGGGGCGTCCGACGGCTCGAGGTGGAGCAGCTTTTTCTCCCACACCGGCTTCTGGAAATAGTAGGGTGCCTTTGCCCGGGCCGCATCCAGAGCCTGCTGCAAAAGCGCACCGTCCATGGCATCTTTCAGCGTGACCTGATAGCGGCAGTTGACCATGTTTTCGCGGTAATAGTAGACGATACCTTGAAAAACAGAGCGCTGTTCGGCATCCATTCCTTATTCCCCCGCGTGTGCGGCCAGATAGTCGGCCAGATCGCTGATGGTGACGAAGTTGCGCAGCTCCTTTTCGGGGATGCGCAGGCCGAAAGTCTCCTCCAGGTCGGCGACGACGGTCAGGATCTCCATGGACGACAGGTCCAGATCGTCCATCAGGACGCTGTTCTCGTTGACATCCTCGGGGGAAATCTCTGCAACATCTTCCAGAATTGCAAGGATCTGGGACACGATCTCGGTTCTTTCCATAGTTTGAATCTTCCTTTCGTAGTTCCATTAAAGGCGGCTGCAGCTCTTTTCCAGTATTCCGCAGCCTGCCCGGTTTATTCTTACTTGCGCAGCAGCTTGCCGGTGCCGGTGCGGGGCAGAGGCTCGGTGCTGAACTCCACGGCGCTCATCCGCTTGTAGAGCGGCAGGGTGCGGTTGGTCTCGGTGATGAAGTCGCGGACGGTCTGCTGGTCGGCCTCGCCGCAGTAGATGACGGCACAGATCTTCTTGCCCTTCTCCCTGACGATGCATTCCTTGACGGCCTCGCACTTGGACAGCAGATTTTCCAGTTCTTCGGGGCTGACGTTCTCACCGTTGTCGAGGATGATGATATTCTTCTTGCGTCCGGTGATGTAATAGAAGCCGTCCTCGTCCACACGGGCCAGGTCGCCGGTGTGGAACCAGCCGTCGGCGTCGAGGACTTCTGCGGTGGCCTCGGGGTCCTTGTAATAGCCCAGCATGACGCAGCCGCCGCGGATGCAGATTTCGCCCGTCTCGTCCAGCTTGTACTCGGCGTGGTCGTCGGGCCTGCCCACGGCGCGGATGTGCTTTTCGTCCTGCTCGTAGTTGATGATGCCGTCGCCGCAGGTCTCGGTCATGCCGTACACCTGAGTGATCATCATGCCCTGCTGTGCCAGCTCGGCCAGCATGGCGCCGTCAAACATGGCAGAGGAGCCGCAGGGGTTCCAGATGCCGTTCAGGCGGGCGCGGCGGCCCCGCTTGACGTCTTTGTAGATGGCCTCCATCAGCATGGGAGCCACAGCGATGGCATCGCTGTGCATCAGGCCGAGGTCGCGGTAGAAGTCGCGGATGTCGGCGGAGAGGTTCAGCGCCCAGCCCTTGCAGGCCCAAACGAAGAGGCAGATGAACGTACCCAGATGGAACAGGGGCAGGATGGCGAAGTTGCTCAGGACGTCGTTTTTGTCCTCGGGCATATGCTCGTGCTTATAGTCCAGCATGGCGTCGCCGAATTTGACCTGGCACTCCACCGTGGTAAAAAAGTTGCGCTCCGAGAGCATGACGGCCTTGCTGCGGCCGGTGGTGCCGGAAGTGAACATCAGTACAATCAAATCATCATGGCCCACGCAGTCAACAAGCTCTGCAGGCGCGCTGTCCTTAAAGGCGTCCATCGGGCGGAGTTTATCGCCGTAGGCGGCCTCGATGTCGGGGCGGCAGCCATAGTCGATGCCGTCGTTGACGATGAGGGAAGGCTCGACAAGGCCCAGCTCATATTCCAGCTCGGGCCAGGTCTTTTTCTGGTTGATAGTCACGACGACGGCCCCGGCGAGGATCGCGCCGAAGCTGTTGACGCCGTACTCATAGCAGTTGCGGCTCATGATGCCGACACGCTTGCCCTTGATGTCGGGGATATTCTCCTTAAAATAAGTAACGGCCCTGCGGATGTCCTGCACATACTGGGCGTAGGTCTTTTCCACCACAGTCTTGCCATCGGCGGCCGCATAGCGGAAAGCCACCCGGTCGGGGTACTGCTTCGCCATGACGTCTGTGATGAGCTCATATACAGTATTTATCATTTTTGTCGCTCCTTGCTGTTTTTCTTTCTTGCAGCGAAACGCCGGCAGTTGACATTTTCTGCCTCAGAGTAATAATACCTGTTTCGACAGAGAAATGCAACCACGCGGCGTATCCTTTTCACTGTTTCTTTTTCCTTGTTACTTCCGCAGCAGCTTCCCCAGAGCGTTGCGGGGCAGGGGCTCAGCGGTGAACTCCACAGCACTGATGCGCTTATACAGCGGCAGGCTGCGGTTCACCTCGGTGACGAAGGCTCTGACCTCTTCCTGCTTATCCTCAGGGCAGCAGATGACGGCACAAATTTTCTGGCTCTTCTCCTTCACGATGCACTCGGTGATGGCCGGGCAGAGGGCCAGCTTCTTTTCCAGCTCTTCGGGGCTGACGTTCTCGCCGCTGGCGAGGATGATGAGGTTCTTCTTGCGGCCGGTGATGTAATAGAAGCCTTCCTCATCCATCCGGGCAAGGTCGCCGGTGTGGAACCAGCCGTCGGCGTCGATGACCTCTGCCGTGGCCTCGGGGTCCTTGTAGTAGCCCAGCATCACGCAGTCGCCCTTGATGCAAATTTCTCCGGTCTCGTCCAGCTTATACTGAACGTGGTCGTCGGGCTTGCCCACGGCACTCATCTGCTTTTCGACCTGCGTAAAGTTCAGGATGCCGTCGCCGAAGGTCTCGGTCATACCGTAGCACTGGTTGACGACGAAGCCGTTCTGGGCCAGCTCCAGCAGCATCTTGGGGTCGAGGGCAGCGGAAGAGCAGCACAGATCCCACAGGCCGTTCAGGCGGCTGACGCGGCCACGCTTCATGTCGTTGTAGATGGTCTCCACCAGCATGGGGGCCGAGGCCATGACGTCGCTGTGCATCAGGCCCAGGTCGCGGTAGAAGTCGCGGATGTCGCCGCAGAGGTTCAGGGCCCATCCGGCAGGCGGGTAGGACATGACGCAGACGAAGCAGGCCATGTGGAAGAGGGGCAGCAGGGTCATATGGCTCAGCGGCAGCTTCTGGCCTGCCGGGAGGCGGTTGGTGATCCAGTTCTCTGCCACCTCCGAATAGGTGTGCAGGCTGGCGCACATATTCCGCTCCGAGAGCATGACGCCCTTGCTGCGTCCGGTGGTGCCGGAGGTGAACATCAGCATCATCAGATCATCGTGGCCCACGCAGTTGGTCAGCTCGCCGGGGGCAGTATCCTTATAGCAGTCCATGGGGCGGAGCTTCGGGCCGTAGGCGGCTTCCAGCTCGGCGCGGCAGCCGTAGTCGATGCCGTCGTTCAGGATGAGGACGGGCTCCACGAGGCCCAGCTCATATTCCAGCTCCTCCCAGGTCTTTTTCTGGTTCAGGGTCACGAGAACGCCGCCGGCGAGGATGATGCCGAAGGACGCCACGCAGAATTCATAGCAGTTCCGGCTCAGCAGAACGATGCGCCGGCCCTTGATGTCCGGCACTTCGGCCTTGAGATAGGCCGTCATCCGGCGGATGTCCTGCGCATACTCGCGGTACTTCTTCTCCACAACAGTCTTGCCGTCCTCGGCCACATAGCGGATGGCCACATGATCGGGGAACTCCTGCTCCATGCAGCGGGTCACCATGTCGTATACGCCTGCGGGTACTCTGATGTATTCAGCCATCGGTCTTTCTCCTTTTTGTCAAATTTTCAGCTCTGCACTTTTTTCATTCACCTTCCAGAGTCATTCCGAATCTCTGGCATTTCGAGGAAAACTCTGGCACGGCTCCTCATGGCAACAGTATACCGCAAGCAGAGCGCAAACGCAAGATTTAATTGCGCAAATATGCAACTTGAGCTTGCATTCGATTTGTGCAGGCAGATGTAATTCTTTCCTTTTGTTGCGATGCGCGAAAAGCTGTGATACACTTTTTTTCGTCAGGACGAAACTTCACCCGGAGGTCGAGTCCTTATCAAATTGACAGCAAGCCCAAAAAGCATTATACTGTTTATATCATTTGGCAAAAAAGCTCCCCGCCGAGCTTCATATTTTTATTTATCGCGCCTAAAACACGGCCTTCCGGGGCCTCCGGGACGAATGGCGCACAAGGAGGACCCTTTTCATGGAAGGCACCAAGCCCCGCACTGTAAGCAGCCTTGGCATGTTCGACCTGCTGAAAGGCATCGGAATGCTGGCCATTGTCTTTGCCCACACGGCAGAGCTTTACCCCCTCGGCACCAACGACGTCACCCCTTTCGCGTTCGCGCTGTTCGCTTACCGCGAAGCGCTGATGGCCGCCTTTTTTATTGCCAGCGGCTATGGCTTCCGCAAGCGCTCCATCCACAAATGCATCGAGCAGCAGCTCAAGACCCTGCTCAAGCCTTACCTTTATACTGCACTGGCCACCACGGTGCTCCACGCTTTCATTCACCACGCAGCTTTCGGCTCGTGGGATGCTGCCATCTCAGAATCGGCCAAGGTCTTAGGCGGTTTCCTGTTAGGCCTGCCCCACACGGCCACTTACTTCGGGCAGCAGTTTTTCTCCTGCGGCCCCATGTGGTACTTAGTGGCCCTGATGCTGGCGTGGGTGCTTCTGGACGTGCTGCTCGAGATCTTCCCCGAGCGGTACATAACCCCCGCAGTCGTCGGCGTCACCCTGCTTGGCTGGGGCGTCACGCTGGTGTGGGAGGCTCCTTTCTGCATCGCACAGGGCATGGTGTCGCTGCCCTACCTTTACATCGGCTATCTGGCCAAGAAGCGCCGCCTTTTCGAAACTCCCCTTTCCGGCAGAGCCAAAGCCGGACTTATCGCGTCCGCGCTGGGCGTCGTCGCGGGCGTTTTGCTGACCCAGCGCACCGACTGCGTTTCGATGGGTGAGTGGACGATGGGGCCGCTGAGCATCCTGCTGGATGGCGCAGTGGGCTACGGCATCATCCGGCTCTTTTTGAAATGGCAGCGCCGAGTGGACGGCCCCATCTCCCATGCCATCGAGTGGGTGGGCCGGCGCTCGCTCTTCATCTTCTGCATCCACACTGTGGAGCTGACGGCCATCCCGTGGTATCTGATGGCTGCAAAGTATGCTGACCATCCGGTGCAGGGGATGCTGCTGCAGTTCGTGTTCTCGCTTGTGTCCATCTTCGCCGTCACCGAACTTCTGATGCGCCGCAAAGAGCTTGGCCGGAAGCTTCGGGGCGGCAAGCCTGCGGACAAGCCCCGGCAGCGGAGCAAGACCCGCCGCTATGCGGCAAAACACTGAAATTCCTGCGCTTTGGTATCCAGCCATTTTGAGGGCAGACTATAGTTACTTTTGATGCATGGGCTTGCAGCGCGGGTTGTACGCCTTGCGATAAATCGGAGGAGGCCCCGGTAATGATGAACGAAACTCCTGAAGCGGCTCTGCGCAGCCGCATTGCGGACCTTGAACAACAGCTCAAACTTGCAGACGAAGGCACTTCGCGGCTGGCCCAGCGCTGCCTCGAGCTGGAAAAACAGCTGCAGACCTTCTATGCTGCCCACCCCCAGAAAGAGAGGCAGACCGACTCGCCTGCTCTGGTGCAGCCGCTGCTTTACTATGATGCCGGGTTCGGCTTTTCCCAGAAAGACACCGTCAAGGCCCCGGACTACGAATACGACGAGCTGAACGGCATGGTGACAGCGACCTTCGAGCTGCCGGAGACCGCGTTCAATCTCCGTCTCGACCCCGGCGAACTGCCCTGCTGCATCACTGATTTCGTCTTCTCGGATGACCGCATCCTCTGCCGCCCGGTGAGCGGTGTGCCGCTCCACGGCGACGGCATCCTGTTCCTCAACGACGACCCGAATTTCATGCTGGAAGGTCTGAACCGTTTCCCCGCCGGGATGGAGCTGGGCGTGAGCTACTGCTACTTCCCGCTGGAGCCGCTGGCTGACGACCCATTGTTCGCCGCCGTTCTCGAGGGCGTACAGTATTTCCAGAAGACCCGCGTCTGCGAGCAGAAGCACCTCGACCAGCTGGAAAAGACTACGGCTGACCAGAAGCAGACCATCGAGGCCCTGCAGAAGAATCTCTCCGAGCTGCATCAGGCCAACGCCGAGCTGAGCGCCCGGAGCAAAGCCTACGAGAGCTCGCTGGAAAACGTCCTCTCTTCCAGCAGCTGGAAACTCACGCTGCCCCTGCGCCGCCTGCTGGGGCTGTTCCATCGCAGCCATTGAGCCTGCCTGCGGAGAGGAGGATACGATGTACAGCAGTTATACCACTCTGCAGCGGGTTCAGCTCGCCAAACAGGAATATCTCGACACCCAGGAAGTTTTTCTCGGCGTCTATGCGCCGGGACGGAACGCCGCCCTGAAAGCTTCCCTGCAGGACCAGCTCCACCGCAAATTTTTATTGACGGACAGTCTCCGCCCCGAAGCCCTCGGCAGCGCCGTCGGTGTGCTTCTGGTCAGGGAAGACCTTTTCCTGATGCCCACGGCTCTTTCCTGCTTTGCGGACGCACTGCGCAGCGGCGCAGACTACGTCACCAGCGACGCCGTCTTCGGCTACTCAGGCGTCACCACCCTCTACCACAGTCAGGGCTTTGCAGCCTGCCCGGGCTGTGCCCTCGTCTCCCGGGAGCTGCTGCGCCGCTGTCAGGCGGAAGCCCGCGACCCGGAAAATCCCGTCGAACTGCTGACGCTGGCGGCGAAGCTCCGCCGCAGCCACGTCTGCCTCCCGCTGGCGCTGGCCCACTATGAGCGGGACATCTGCGCCGAAGACGTCTGGTCTGTAAAGGGGAAGCGCGTCTTTATCATGAGCCACCTGCTGGACATGACCGGTGCGCCCATCGTGCTGGTGAGCGCCGTGCCGGTGCTGCGCAGCATGGGCTACGAAGTGGTCGTCCTCGGCCCTGAGGACGGCGGCTCCATGCCGCTCTTCCTCGAGGCGGGAGCTACCGTCATCACCCGCAAGGGCTGTGTCCAGTCGCCCCTGCTCTGGGGGCTGGCCCTCTGCGCCGACCTTGTTCTGGCCAACACCGTCGTGGAGGCCCGGGCCGTCCGCGCCCTGAGCGGTGCGCGGGTGCCGGTGCTCTGGTGGCTCCACGATGCCTTTGCAGGCTACCCCCACATCGCCCACCAGATCCCCAGAGAGCTGGGCAAAAACATCCGGCTCTACTCCGTCGGCAGCCACGCCGCCAACGCCATGCACTCGGTGCGGCCGGAGTTCAACATCCGGCCCCTCATCTACGGCCTGCCGGACTACGCCGCCGAGAAGTTCTCCCACTACGATCTGAGCTATGCGGGCGGGCGGCCTCTGTTCGCCACCGTGGGTTCCTTCGAGAACCGGAAAGGCCAGGACATCTTCTGCAAGGCCATCCGGCTGCTGCCGCCTGAGACCATGAAGAAGGCATCCTTCCTCTTCGTGGGCAAGGCCGCAGAGGCTGAGATGATGGACGCCGTGCGGAGCCTGACCGCTGACTGCCCCGACAACGTCTTTTACGTCAAGCGGCTCACCCGCGACGAGATCAAGAGCCTGATGGCCCAGTGTACCTGCCTCGTCTGCGCCTCCCGCGACGACCCCATGCCTACTTTCGTCACCGAGGGCCTCATCTTCGGCAAGCCCGCCATCGTGTCGGAGCACACCGGCACCGCCGGGCTCATCACCGAGGGCGTGGACGGTTTCGTCTACGAGGACGACGACCCCGAAAAGCTGGCCGAGCGGCTGGCCTGGGCCATCGAGCACCCGGAAAAGCTGGCTGCCATGCGCCCCGCCTGCCGTGAGCTTTACGAAAGTCATTACTCCAAGCAGGCGTTTTCCGACAGTTTACAACAAGCTGTAAAGGAGCTCACCGGCGAATAAGCTCCCCGTTCTTTATCACTCTGCCGAAACTGAGGCAAAAAATTTGGCAGTTGTTCACAAACACATCTCCGGACTGTGATATACTCTCCTAAGAGTTTATCCCAGTCCGTTTTTTGTTGAAATTTGAAAGGAGTCCCTGCATGAGTTCGTCCGCCTCCCCCGCCCCTTCGCGCCGAAAGACCCTGCTCTCGCTGGGCGTTCTGGCCCTGCTGACCGGCATCGTGGTGTTCATCTTCCGGGAGCACTGGGCCGAGATCTCCGAGGCGCTGAGCCGGCTCACCCTCGGGCAGGGGCTGCTGGCACTGGCCGTGGGCCTGAGCTACCCGCTTCTCGAGGGCGTATCCAGCTGGCTCATCGTCCGCAGCCGTCTGCCCCATTTCCCGCTGCGGCAGGGCATCGACAACGCATGGATGGGGACCTTCGGCAATGTGGTGGGCCTCGGCGCAGGGTCGGTGCCGTTTCAGACGTGGTATCTCCACCGGCGCGGGCTGGACGTCGGCCCCGGCGTGGGGCTGATGACCCTGCAATACGTCTTCCACAAGACAGCCGTCCTGCTTTACGCCACCGTGCTGCTTCTGGCAGGCCGCCCCTGGATGGCGGCCCACTCCGACGGTGTGCTGCGGTATCTGCCCGGGGCCTACGCTGTCGTGGCGGGCGTCATCGTGGGGCTCATCGCTCTCTGCGCCCTGCCGGTGGTGCAGCGTCTGGCCCGCTGGCTGCTGCATTTTCTGCCCGACACGGGCCGCTGGGCCGAGCGGCGGGAAAGCTGGCTGGAGCAGCTGGACACCCTGAGCACCGAGAGCCGCCATCTGCTGGCGGACAAGCCCCGCTGTGCCGCCATTCTGGGCGTGCATCTCGTCAAGCTGTTCCTGCTCTTCTGCCTGCCCTGGATGGGGCTGCGGTTCATGGGGCTGGACACAGGACTGGCCTTCTGGCAGGTGCAGCTCCTGACGTCGCTGACCCTCTTTGTCTCCAACGCCCTGCCCAACGTGGCGGGCATGGGCTCGGTGGAGACGGCCTTCCTGCTGGTGTACAGCAGCTTCCTCCCCGATGCTTCGTCCATGAGCCTGCTGATGTTCTACCGGCTGGCCAGCTATTACGCCGTCTTTGCGGCAAGTGCCGTCGGCTTTGCGCTGGCGCAGAGAAGATTATCTCGTGAATAACAAAAAACCAGTGCATCTTTGATGCACTGGTTTTTGCTTTTACAATATCAGCCCTTCATGGGGACAAAGCCCACGAGGTCCTTCACCACCTCGCCGCCGATGATGAGGCCCACGACCGACGGGACAAAGGCGTTCGAGCCGGGAACAGAGCGGCGGATGGTACACTTGCGCTGGGTACCCGGAGGGCAGATGCAGTGGTGTTTGCAGCTGATGGAGTCATCCTCGATGGGAGTCATGACAGGCTCCCTGGAGTAAACGACTTTCAGGTGCTTGATGCGGCGCTTGCGGCACTCGGTGCGCATGACCTTGGCCAGCGGGCAGACGGAAGTCTTATAAATATCCGTGACCTCGAAGCGGGTAGGGTCCATCTTGTTGCCTGCACCCATGGAGCAGATGATGGGGACGCCAGCCTCCTTGCACTTCATGACCAGCGCAATTTTACCGGTGACCGTGTCGATGGCGTCCACCACATAGTCGAACTGGCTGAAATCGAAGCTGTCCTGCGTCTCGGGGCCAAAGAAGGTCTTGTAGGTGGTGACCTTGATGTTGGGGTCGATGTCGTGGACGCGCTCTTCGGCCACATCCACCTTGAACCTGCCCACCGTCTTGCGGGTGGCGATGATCTGGCGGTTCAGGTTAGTGAGGCAGACTTTGTCGTCGTCGATCAGGTCGAGAGCTCCCACGCCGCTGCGGGCCAGCGCCTCGACGGTGTAGCCGCCCACGCCGCCCACGCCGAACACGGCTACGCGGGAATCGTGCAGTTTGGTCATTGCTTCCGCGCCCAGCAGCAGCTGGGTGCGGGAATACTGGTCTTGCATATCATTTCTCCTTTAGGTTCTGCTTTTTACAGTCACGGGCTTGCCCTCTCAGTCACCTTCGGTGACAGCTCTCCCAAAGGGAGAGCCAGAATGCAGCGGTCAGGCAATAGGCTCTGGCGCGAAGCGCCTGAGAGGGCCGGGCCGCTCCCCTTATCCCTTCGCCACCTGTGTAATGGTGCCGCCTCCGAGGACGACATCGCCCTGATACAGCACGACGGCCTGCCCCGGGGTGGGGGCGCGCTGAGGCTGGTCAAATTCCAGACGGAAGCTGTCCGGCCCTGCCGGGTAGACGGTGGCAGGCTGTTCGGTCTGATGATAACGGGTGCGGGCCGTCACCCGCAGGGGGCCTTTCAGCTCCGGGATGGCGATCCAGTTCACTTCGTTCGCATAGACGATGGTATCGAACAGCTCCGACTCCGGGCCGACCGTGACGGTGTTGGCCTGCATATCCTTGGCGCAGACGTAGACCGGTGCGCCCATGGCGAGGCCCAGGCCCTTCCGCTGGCCGATGGTGTACCGCACAGCGCCGCTGTGGGTGCCTACCTTTCTGCCGCCGACGTCGAGGAAATCGCCCGCCGGGTAGTGCTTGCCGGTGAAATCCTCCATAAAGCGGGCGTAGTCGCCGTCCGGCACGAAGCAGATGTCCTGACTGTCGTGCTTGCGGGCGTTCACGAAGTGCTGCTGCTCGGCGATGGCGCGCACTTCGCTCTTATGCAGACCACCCAGCGGCAGGCGGACATGAGCCAGCTGCTCCTGCGTGAGGTTGTAGAGCACATAGCTCTGGTCTTTGTTCTCGTCCAGACCCTTTTTGAGCAGCCAGCGGCCCGTGGCCTCGTCCTGCTCCACCCGGGCATAATGGCCCGTGACCACATGATCCAGCCCGTGCGCTTCCGCCCAGCGAAGCAGGTGATCGAACTTCATATATTTGTTGCAGTCGATGCAGGGATTGGGCGTACCGCCGGCCTCATAGACCCGGATGAATTTGTCGATGATCTTTTCCTGAAAGTCTGCCGTAAAATCCAGCACCTCGTAGGGAATATCCATCGCATAGGCCACCTCGGCGGCGTCCTCAATGTCCCGCTCCGAGCAGCAGGTGTGCAGGCCCTCGGTGTTCACGGCCTCGTTACGGGTGAGGCGCATGGTGATGCCGGTGCAGTCGAAACCGTCCCTCTGCATGAGCCATGCCGCCACCGAGCTGTCTACACCGCCGCTCATGGCGATGAGCGCCCCGGGGCGGCGGGAAGTGTTCTGTGTTTCTGTCATTCTGTTCCTCTTCTGTTATAACATACTAAAACAGTAGTATAATACTACCGCAGCTTCTTTCTCTTGTCAAGACGCAGAAAATTTGGCCGCAAAGGCCAGAAGTTCCGCTTTTTCGTTGGGCAGCCGCCCGGTGATGACCTCTTCCAGCAGCGCTTCCAGTGCGCGGCGCAGGCCCGGCCCGGGCGCGACGCCCGCCGCCATCAGATCGCGGCCATTCACGGCCAGCTGGGAGACGCGGCAGCAGGCGCTTTGGGCGGTCAGCGTCCCGGCCTCTTTTTGCAGGGCGGTAAATTCATCTTTTCTTTCCGGTTGAAGAGCGCTCCAAAGGGCAGTCAACTGCTGCACGGTGTGGAGGTCGTATTTGCCAAGGAGTCGTTTGGCTTGAAGCGACAGCGCAGGAGTGCGGGGAGCTTTCTCCTTCACAAGTGTTGATACTCCATCTATCACAGCATTGGAGCATTTCAAGCGTTTCAGCGCCTTTCGTGTTCCATCCTCCCCCAGCGGCAGAAGCAGCGCCGCCCAGCGGGTGGCCACTTCCTCTGCTCCTGCCGGAAGGGCGTCTATGATCTCACGGGCTTCCGACAGATCGTCGGACGGCAGTTCCGGCAGGACGAAGGCCAGCACTTCCGGCTCCAGATACGCCCCCGGCTTCGGGGCAGACAGAAGCTTGTCCAGCTCTTCTTCGATGCGCTCCACCGACACGCAGTCGAGGTGGGCAGCCAGCTGCTTCGCCGCCGCTTCGGTGGCCTCGTCGATCACAAACCCGAACCGGGCCGCAAAGCGGTAGAGACGCAGGATGCGCAGAGCGTCTTCTTCAAAGCGGCGCAGCGGCTCACCGACCGCCCGCACCACGCCCCGGGCCAGATCTTCCTGCCCGCCAAAGGGGTCGCACAAGCCCTCTTCGGCGCTGTAGGCCATGGCATTGATGGTGAAGTCCCGCCGGGCCAGGTCCTCCCGGACGTCGGGTACAAAGGCCACGCTGTCGGGGTGGCGGCCATCGGAATAACTGTCTTCGGTGCGGAAGGTCGTGATCTCGTAGAGCCTGCCGTCCCGCTTCACAGTCACGGTACCATGCTGCAATCCGGTGGGGATGCACTGCTTTTCTCCGAACAGCTCCATCACCTGCTCCGGGCGGGCGGCGGTGCAGAGGTCCCAGTCGTGGGGCGCAAGGCCCAGCAGACTGTCCCGGACACAGCCGCCCACGGCGTAGGCCGCAAAACCTGCCCGGTGCAGCGCGTCCAGCAGGGCGGAGGCGCCGGGTTCTATGGTGATGTTCATTCTTCGGCCTCCTCATATTGCAGGGTGATGCTCTTGCCGTCATAGCCGCACTCTGCCGCCGGGAAGAGGCTCTGCGCCTGGGCCAGCTCTTCTTCCGGGTCGGTGATCATGGGCGAATAGTGGACGAGCCAGAGCCGCTTTGCGCCCGCTTTGGCGGCGAGGGACGCGCTCTGCCCGAAGGTGCTGTGGCCGTACTGTTTGGCCTGCGCGGCCTGCTCCGGCAGAGCATAGGTGGAATCGCAGAGCAGAAGGTCCGCACCCGCTGCGGCCTTTTCCAGCGCCGGACAGGGGGCGGTGTCGCCCGAGAAGACAAAGCTCAGCCCCTGCCGGGCCGGGCCGAGGACGGCTTCCGGCTGGATGACACGTCCACCGTCCAGCGTGATGCTCTCGCCGTGCTGGAGCGTCTTCCACTGCTTTACCGGTACGCCCAATGCCCGCGCCTGTTCGGGTGAGAACCGTCCGGCCCGGGGCAGATCGAGTCGGTAACCCTGACTGACGACACGGTGGCGGGTCGGCACCGGCGTGAGCTTCGCGCTCTGGGGCCAGCCGCCGAATTTTTCGCAGAGCGCCGCCGGGGCGTCCAGCACCTCAGCATAAACCGGATACGGCAGAGGCCCCGTCAGCACCCGCAGGGCCGCCCAGACTTCGCCGAGTCCCTTCGGCCCGTACAGCGCCAGCGGGCGGGTGCGTCCCTGACAGCCCAGCGTCTGCAGCAGCCCCGGCAGGCCGAAGATGTGGTCGCCGTGGTAATGGGTCAGGCAGACGGCGTCCATCTTCATCAGGTTGACTCCGGCCCGGCGGGCGGCAGTCTGGGTCCCCTCGCCGCAGTCGAACAGGAGGCTGTGTCCTCCGCATTCGGCCACCGCCGCCGTGAGGGCGCGGTCGGGCAGGGGCATGGTGGCCGCTGTACCCAGCAGTGTAATGGTCAGCATAAAGTTTCTCCGTATCACAAAAAATCTCGATGGCTATAGTGTACCACACTCTTCGGCCCGGCACAATCGCACAGCCGCACCCTGACAGGCATAAGATGGCCCAAACCACAAAAGGAGGGGTCTTGTATGCAGCGTCAGCGGCCCGGGCATCGCATTTGGTCGTTCCACCACCGGGGGCTGCTGCTTCTGGCGGCGGCAGTGGCGGTGATGCTCTTTTTTCTCTACGGCTGCGTGGCAGGGGCGGCGTACAGCCCCCGGGGGCGGCTGGTGTTCATCCCTCTCGCACAGGTTTCAGGTAGTAGTACGACTTCGCTTTTTCCGCTCAAAATTTTTATGGTACAATGTGCGGGGCGATATGAAAAACAAGCCCGCTCCCCTGCTGAACCCCGGCACCCTCAAGCCCATGACGGCCAGGGAGCTGGGCGGCGTTTTCTGCGATGAGCTGGACGACACCACGGCCTGATGGAGGCCGCCGGCGTGGAGCAGACCAGCGTCTTTGAGGCGGCAGAGCACTGAGCCAGACGGTCATTCCGCAAACAGCAAACCAGCCGCCCTGCAAGGTAACAGGGCGGCTGGCTGCTTCTATTATGCAATTCAGGAGAATGGAGGAGAGAATAGCGTTTTTATGCTTCCGGGGGACGGAAGTGCCGGAGGATCACTCGCCGCGGACGGCTGCGAAGCCTGCCTCGAGGTCGGCGATGATGTCGTCGATGTGCTCGGTGCCGATGGACAGGCGGATGGTGTTCTGGTAGATCTGCTGCTCGGCCAGCTCCTCATCGGTCAGCTGGCTGTGGGTGGTGGAAGCCGGATGGATGACCAGACTCTTGACGTCGGCCACATTTGCCAGCAGAGAGAAGACCTTCAGGTTGTCGATGAACTTGAATGCTTCCTCACGGCCGCCCTTGATGTTGAAGGTGAAGATGGAAGCGCCGCCGTTGGGGAAGTACTTCTCATACAGGGCGTGGTCGGGGTGATCCGGCAGAGAGGGATGGTTGACCTTCTCGACCTGAGGATGGTTGGCCAGGAACTCGACGACCTTCTTGGTGTTCTCCACATGGCGCTCAATGCGCAGGCTCAGGGTCTCGGTACCCTGCAGCAGCAGGAAGGCGTTGAACGGAGAGATGGTAGCGCCGGTATCACGCAGCAGGATGGCGCGGATGTAGGTGACGAAAGCGGCGGGGCCGGCTGCGTCAGCGAAGGACACGCCGTGGTAGCTGGGGTTGGGGGCGGCGATGTTGCCGTACTTGCCGCTGTCCTTCCAGTCGAACTTGCCGCTGTCCACGATGATGCCGCCCAGCGTGGTGCCGTGGCCGCCGATGAACTTGGTAGCGGAGTGGACGACGATGTCAGCGCCATGCTCGATGGGACGGATCAGGTACGGGGTGCCGAAGGTGTTATCAATGACCAGCGGCAGGCCATGCTTGTGAGCGATGGCTGCGATGGCATCAATATCAGGAATATCACTGTTGGGGTTGCCCAGAGTCTCGAGGTAGACAGCCTTGGTGTTGGGCTGGATCGCGTTCTCGACCTCTTCCAGATCGTGAGCGTCCACGAAGGTGGTGGTGACGCCGAACTGGGTCAGAGTGTGCTCCAGCAGGTTGTAGCTGCCGCCGTAGATGGTCTTCTGAGCTACGATGTGGTCGCCGGCCTGAGCCAGTGCCTCGATGGTGTAGGTGATGGCAGCTGCACCGGAAGCAGTAGCCAGAGCAGCCACGCCGCCTTCCAGAGCGGCAATGCGCTTCTCGAACACATCCTGGGTGGAGTTGGTCAGACGGCCATAGATGTTGCCGGCGTCGGCCAGACCAAAGCGGTCAGCGGCGTGCTGGCTGTTGCGGAAGACATAGGAGGTGGTCTGGTAGATAGGCACAGCGCGGGAATCGGTAGCGGGATCGGCCTGCTCCTGGCCAACGTGAAGCTGCAGGGTCTCAAATTTATAGTTAGACATAGTATTTTCCCTCTCTGTCTGTACTCAAAGTATTATTTTTACTCATAAAAATGCCCGGCAGCGTGGGGAGTTTCACCTTTCGTCTGCCGGGCAAAGAAATCGTTCTCAGCTCAGAGCCTTTTGTCTGTCTCGGGCGTCACATTCGCTCGCACATTCGCGGCATAGAGGGCACCGTACAGCTATAGCTCAGAGTTTGTTTCTCGGCCCGGGCGCTGTACATTCGCCCACAGCGGAAGTTAGCGTGCAGAAGACTTTTCCAAATCAGCGTCATTTGAGTACCCTCCTTTCCGAGATTCCCACTTACCTACAAGGCGTGTGGTTTTGTTGTCTGCATTATATTCTCTCCTACCCATATTGTCAATAGGTTTAATCGAATTTCTTCCAAAAAAGGTTTTAAGAGTCATTCTTTTGAGAAAAATGCAAAAAGATTGCATTTTGGTCTTGCATTTCACGCAGAATCCGTGTATACTCTTCCCTGCACCCAAAACGCAACCTATTTGCAATTTAGACAACTAAAGCACTTTTCGTCCCTCCGTTTATTTGGGGTAGAGACGTAAAATGGTGTGGCGGCTGCGCGCGCCGGCGCGGGGCGGATTTTATTCTTTCGGTCAAATGGCTTTGCGCTCCGCGCGGGCCAGAGGTAGGGAGGGGTGTTTCGAATCCCCCCTCCCTACCTCTGGACTCCACTCTCCCCGCAACGAGTTAAGGGCTGCTCGCCCTTAACAATTCCAAAGATGAGGTCGAAACGGAAAAAAGCTAGTCGCTGCGCTTAACGCTTTTTTCTCGTTTCTCCAATTTGCTGCTTCGCAGCAGACTTTACGCCCTTGCTGAACGTAAAGTCCTGCGAAAGCGTAACACCATCGGCGGAGCCGTAAACCGGAGAAGCCCAAAAAATGCGTTTAGCGAAGCGGCTAGCATTTTTGGGCTTCGACTTCCCCTTCGGGGTCTGAAAGGGGCGAGCAGCCCCTTTCTCGTGGATCCAGCGCGTCGAAATCGCTGGTGCTTTTCTGGTTCTCTTTTGGCACGCAAAAGAGAACAATTCCACTTAACGTAAAAGCGCTCTGCCCCGCGCCCACCAGCGCGAGAGCAAACTTTATCTTCACTTTATTTTATATCACGAGGTATCAAACAATGGAACTTTTTCTGGATGTACTGAGCGAAACTCTGGTGGACACCGCCAAGATGCTCCCCTTCCTGTTTTTAGCCTATCTCTTTATTGAATATGTCGAGACCCGCCACGGTGAGCGCATCGAGACCCTGCTGGCGGGCGGCGGCCGCTGGGGTGCGGTGCCGGGCGCGGTGCTGGGCTGTGTGCCGCAGTGCGGCTTCTCGGCCATCGCCTCCAACTTCTACTCCTCCCGCGTCATCACGCTGGGTACGCTGATGGCCGTCTATCTCGCCACCAGCGACGAGGCTATCCCCCTGCTGGTGTCCATGCCCGCCTACTGGGATAAGCTGATCCTGCTGATGGTCATCAAAGTCGTGTACGCTGTCTTCGTGGGCTTTCTGCTGGACTTCGTCCTCCGCAAGGCCCTGCCCCGCAGCCTGCGCGGCGGCTACACCGGCCACGCCGACGAGGTGGACTGCCACGAGGAGCACAGCGACGAAGAGGGCCACCCCCAGCCCATCTGGAAGGCCGCGCTCCGCCACACCCTCGAGATTTTTGTCTTTATCTTCGTGTTCAGCCTCGTGTTCGGCCTCATCGTCGAGGGCGTCGGCGAGGATGTCTTCGCCTCGGTGCTGGGCCGGATGGGCTTCTTCCAGCCGGTGGTGGCCGCACTGGTGGGCCTCGTCCCCAACTGTGCCGCCAGCGTCCTGATGACCCAGCTCTACGTCGAGGGCGCACTCCGCTTCTCGAGCCTCGTGGCCGGTCTCTGCACCGGCGCGGGCGTGGGCCTCGCCGTGCTGTGGCGGGTGAATCCCTCCTGGAAGCAGAACCTCTTCATCACCGGCCTGACCTGGGCCTGCGGCGCCGCTGTGGGCGTGGGCATCCAGATCGTGGTGGCCTTCATCGCCTGAGTATTTGCAAAGCACCTGCACCTTTTCTTCGGAGAAGCGTGCAGGCGCTTTTTATTTTGGAGACAAAGCCTCTATTTTGTGATATACTCAGCTTATATATAGATATAAGGAGAACACCATGCAATATAAAATTCTCGCAAGCGATTACGACAACACCCTCGTCCCCTTCGGGGAGAACCAGCCCCGTCCGGCCACGGTCAAGGCCGTGAAGAAGCTTCAGGCCGCCGGGGGAAAATTCGTGCTCATCACAGGCCGGTCCTGGTCTGCCATTAACCGGAAAGGCCAGCTGGGCGGCATCCGGTTCGACTATGCCATCACCTGCAACGGTGCCTGCGTCGTGGACAAGAACGGTGCCATCGTGGCAGAGCACCCCATGACCAACGAAGAGATGTACGCGCTGGTGGATTTCTGTGAGGATTACAACTACCCCCTGCAATTTGACTTCAAGGATGCATACTATGCTTACTGCGAGTATGACATCCTCCACAAGTGCTACGACCAGATGAACAGCGTCGGTCTGGACTGCGTGGACGGCGAAGACCAGGACCGCCACCTCATCGATATGCCCCACGCGGCGTTCTGCATCTTCCCCGAGGGGGCGCTGGAGCGGTTCCACGAAAAGTACGGCCACCTCGGCCTTCACTTCATGCAGGTGGGCGGCCAGCTGCCCGACGGCTCCCACTTCTACGACATCGTGCGGGGCGGGATCGACAAGGGCGTGGGCCTCGCAGACCTCTGCGAAAAGATGGGCCTCTCCCTCGCCGAAGCCGTGGCGGCAGGCGACTCCGCCAACGATGTCGGGATGCTGAAAGCAGCCGGCCTCGGCTGCTGCATGTCCAACGGCACCGATGAAGCCAAAGCCGCCGCTGACCGCGTCATCGGCGATGTGCGGGAGGACGGACTTGCCGCCCTTATTGAAGAGCTGTGGTTCGACGGCCCGAAGGCGGAGCCCTCCAACCGCAGCTTCGGCTCTGCATGGGAGACGATGGAACGATGAGCTTCGCACCCGTTTACTCTGAAAACAGCCGCGCCCTCATCCTCGGCACATGGCCCAGCCCCAAAAGCCGGGAGATGGCCTTCTACTACGGCCACCCGCAGAACCGTTTCTGGCCCATGATGGCGGCCCTCACCGGAGAGCCTGTCCCCGCCCGGGAGGACATCGAGGCCAAAAAGGGCATCATCCTCCGCCACGGCCTCGCCCTGTGGGACACGCTGGAAAGCTGCACCATCACCGGCGCGTCGGACGCCTCCATCCGGGACGTGGTGCCGAACGACATTGCATCTCTTTTGGCAAAAGCGCCCATTGAGGCAGTGTTCTGCAACGGGGCCACCGCCCACCGCATTTATACAAAGTATCTGCTGCCGGTCTCCGGCATCCCGGCGGTCAAGCTGCCCAGCACCAGCCCCGCCAACGCCGCCTGCCGCCCCGAAACCCTGCGCGAGGTCTGGGGCAAGGCCCTCAAAGATTATATAACCGTTTCCAACCTGTAAATTATTCATGAAACACTTGCGTTTTGTGGATAAAAGGATTTATTATGGAAGAGTACAAGGGGCGGTGCTCCCCTTCGGGAAAGGAGAAAATGCATGAGCAAAATTATCCGCACCCAAAAGCCCAGCGTCCTGCCGTGGTATGCGGCAGCGCTGGTGTTCGCGGTGCTGTGCGCGGCGCTGCCAGTATATAGGCTGTGGGCGCTGCTGATCGCGCTGGGCGGCGCAGCCGTGATGTTCGGCGCGGCAAAGAAGGTCTGCCCGCCCCGGGTGGTGGAGCATGAAGTGCCTTTCCACACCGGCAGCGGCGATGTGGACGAGATGCTGGCCGACATCCAGCAGAAGCTGGACGCCCTCCACGCGCTGAACGAGGCCCTGCCCGACCCGGAGCTTTCCGCCGCCATGACCCGGATGGAAAAGGCAGGCCGCTCCATCATGGAGACGGTGGAGGCCAGTCCCGCCAAGGCAAAGCAGGTACGCCGCTTTGCGAACTACTATCTGCCCGACGCGGTGAACGTGCTGGAGCAGTACGCAAAACTCGCCCGCCAGGGCGTGCGGGGCGAAAATGCCGCTTCGATTCGGGCAGAGGTGGAGCGGAACGCGGCTTCCATCGCCACTGCATTCGAAAACCAGCTGGATGCACTGTATGCCGCTGAAAGCATGGACCTCTCGGCGGATCTGACGGTATTGCAGAATATGCTCAAAGGACAAGGCTTAGGCTAAACGCCTGATTTGGAAAGGAAGGAATCTTTCATGGCTGATAATACGTTCAATTTTGACTTAGACGCACCCGCTGTTCCCACCCTGACCCTCGACCCGGTGGAAGCACCTGCCGCCGAGGAAAAGCAGCCCGAACCCGCTGCGGCCCCCGAGGCCGAACAGGTCAAGCTCAGCCCCGAGGAGCAGGCGATGGTGGACACCTTCGCTCAGAAGATCGACATCACCAACAGCCAGCAGGTGCTGCAGTACGGCTCCGCCTGCCAGAAGAAGATCGGCGACTTCTCCGAGGCGGCACTTTCCAAAGTGTCCACCAAAGACCTCGGCGAGGTGGGCGGCATGATCACCGACCTTATCGGGGAGCTGAAGAACTTTGACGCCGCCGAAGAGGAAAAGGGCATCCTCGGCTTCTTCAAGAAAAAGGGCAACCAGCTCGACAACATGAAGACCAAGTACAGCAAAGCGGAAACGAACGTCGAGACCATCCAGTCCGCCCTCGAAAAGCATCAGGTGCAGCTGCTCAAGGATATTGCGATGCTGGACAAGATGTACGAGCTGAACATGGCCTATTTCAAGGAGCTGAGCATGTATATCCTCGCGGGCAAGAAGAAGCTGGCCGACTTCCGCGCCCACGAGCTGCAGCAGGCGATGGACAAGGCAAAGGCTTCCGGCCTGCCTGAGGACGCACAGGCCGCACGCGATCTGGCCGACCAGTGCGAGCGCTTCGAAAAGAAGCTCTACGACCTTGAGCTGACCCGCACCATCAGCCTGCAGATGGGCCCCCAGATCCGGCTTTTGCAGAACAATAACTCCATGATGGCCGAGAAGATACAGTCCACCATCGTCAACACCATCCCCCTGTGGAAGAACCAGATGGTGCTGGCACTGGGTCTGGCCCACAGCCAGCAGGCCATGCAGGCCGAACGTGCCGTCACCGACATGACCAACGAGCTGCTGAAAAAGAACGCCGACGCCCTCAAGATGGGTACCATCGAGACGGCCAGGGAGTCCCAGCGCGGTGTTGTGGACATCGAGACCCTGCAGCAGACCAACAAGAGCCTCATCGAGACGCTGGACGAGCTGAACAAGATCCAGAGCGAGGGCCGCGCAAAGCGTGCCGCTGCCGAGCAGGAGCTCACCCGCATCGAAGACGAGCTGAAACAGAAGATGATGGAGATCCGGAGCTGAAATGGCAAACGCAGATTTTTCCAGACAACAGAATCGACCCACCGGCGGCTTTGACGCTTCCAGCTATCGCGCCGCAGCGCCCGCCGAGGAGGAAGTGCGGCTGACGCCCTTCCAGCAGAAGCTGGCAGGCCTCGAAAAGGCCCTGCCTGCCGCGCTGGGCAAGCAGGCCGTGGCCGCGGCGCTTTGCATCGTGGTGATGCTGGCCTGCTTTTTCGGCTTTGGCGGGGCGAAGCTCCGGGCAAAGTACGACACGGTGAAGAACGGGTTCACCACTGGCGTGGCCGCAGACAGCGGCTATACCCTGAATGAGGAGTTGACCACACGGCTCAACACGGCCGCCAACATCATCACCACGGCGTCCAATACACTGGGTGCAGACAGCACCGAAGTGCAGACGGCACAGGCTGCGCTGGACTCTTTTTCTGCCTGCCTCGGGGCGGTACAGTCCGATGGCAGGATCCACGCACCGGACTCTCTGAGTGTTTACACCGGCGGCAGGATGCATATGCTCTACCAGTCGAACGAGACGCTTGGCACAGCCATCGGCCAGCTCTACGCAAAATTGCAGGAGCAGGCCGCAGACCCCATGAAGATGGGCGCAGTGCAGGGGCAGTACAGCCAGTTCAACAGTGCGCAGACCATCATCAGCAACCTGCATTATAACGACGCCGCCCAGAGTTACCAGAAAGACGTCGGCGGCTTCCCGGCCAGCGTGCTGGGCAAGCTGTTCGGCATACAGGAGGTGGAACTTTTCGCATGAAGACGATGAAAACATTCTCCCGCCGCATTGCGGCACTGCTTCTTGTCGTGACCGTCGGCATCACGGCGCTGGCACCGGCAGCAGGATGCATATGCTCTACCAGTCGAACGAGACGCTTGGCACAGCCATCGGCCATCTCTACGCCAAATTGCAGGAGCAGGCCGCCGCCCCCATGAAGATGGGTGCGGTGCAGGGGCAGTACAGCCAGTTCAACGGTGCGCAGACCATCATCAGCAACCTGCATTATAACGATTCGGTCCAGAGTTACCAGAAAGACATCGGCGGCTTCCCAGCCAGCGTGCTGGGCAAGCTGTTCGGCATACAGGAGGTTGAACTTTTCGCATGAAGACGATAAAAACACTTTCCAGCCGCATTGCGGCACTGCTTCTTGTCGTGACCGTCGGCATCACGGCGCTGCCACCGGCGGCGGTTTCTATGGCGGCGGTCCCCGCGGCCCGAGAGGCCCGCGCGGGCCTCGGCCTCCCCGTGGAGGCGGTTTCGGCGGTATGGGCGGCCAGCTCCGGATTCGGCGGAGCTGGCCGCAGCGGCGGCGGCTTCGGCGGCATGGGCGGCGGCAGCAGCCACGGCGGCGGAGCCGGACGCGGACGCTGAACTTTTTTGACCTTAGAGCGAACCACCAGCGCGGCAGATGCGATCTCGTATCACATCTGCCGCGCTGGTGTTATTTTTTTGCCTTTTCGCCCTCCGCCCTTCCATCCTCCCGAACCCATGTCTTCCGGAACCTTATGCAAAATAACTGATATATTTCAATACTTTCTTTGAAAAACTAGGATATTTTTCATTTGTCGTTGAAATTTTGTAAAATCTTTACTATACTTTAGCCGTCTTACGGAGCGCACCGCCTGCGAAGGGATGCGTCCTTCAACCCGCACGAAGTGTAAGGAGTATCGTATCATGAAAAAAATCACTCGCCGTCAGTTTCTCACCTCTGCCGGTGCGACCTCCGCCGCACTGCTCCTTTCCAGCCTGCCTCATGCAGCAGCCGCAGACGAGAATTGCCTGCGCAGGGTCGCTCCTGCTGCTGCCAACTCCAACGACCTGTCCTGGGACATGGCAGAAGAGATCCTGACCCACATTTCTGACCCCGTATTCCCTGCCTACACGGTCAATGTTCAGGACTACGGCGCCGTCCCCAACGACGGTAAGCTGGACACCGCAGCCATCCAGCGCGCCATCGACGAGACCAGCGCCCACGGCGGCGGCACGGTCGTCATCCCCTCCGGTGTGTATGACGTCGGCGCCATCACCCTCAAGAGCAACGTCAACCTGCATCTGGAAAGCAAGGACACCGTCCTGCGCTTCACCCGGGACATCACCCCGGCCAACTACCCGCTGGTGTTCGCCCACTACGAAGGCTCCAAGCTGTACAACTGGAGCCCGCTGATCTACGCCTATCAGCAGGAGAACATCGCTCTGACCGGCAAGGGCACCCTCGACGGTCAGGCTGACAAGAACAACTGGTGGAACTGGTCCCGCACCGTCAACCCGGACGGCACCATCACCAAGCCCGGCAACAACGACGTCAAGCTGCTGCGCAAGATGACCGACAACGGCACCCCCGCAGAGGAGCGCATCTTCGGCGAAGGCCACTATCTGCGTCCCAACTTCTACCAGCCCATCGAGTGTACCAACGTTCTGATCGAGGGCGTCACCATCGCCAACTCTCCCATGTGGGAGCTGAACCCCGTCCTCTGCACCAACTTCACCGCCCGCGGCGTCACCATCGACACCCACGGCTACAACAACGACGGCTGTGACCCCGAAAACTGCAACTACGTCCTGATCGAGAACTGCTTCTTCAACACCGGCGACGACTGCATCGCCGTCAAGGCCGGCCGCAACCGCGATGGCCGTGAGCTGGGCGAAGCCGGTCATCCGACCCAGAACCTCATCATCCGCAACAACACCTTCGCAGACGGCCACGGCGGCATCGCCTGCGGCAGCGAGATGAGCGGCGGCATCAAGAACCTGTTCGCAGACAACAACACCTTCGACAGCCCCACTCTGAACTACGCCCTGCGCTTCAAGACCAACGCAGAGCGCGGCGGCGCTGTGGAGAACATCTATCTGCGCAACTCCAAGGTCAAATCTGTCGGAAACGCCGTCGTCCACGCCACCATGCTGTACGATGTGGGTCGTGATGGTAATTATCTGCCTCAGTTCAAGAACATCACCATCGAGAACCTGACCAGCAGCGGCGGCGAGTACGGCATCTTCATGGAGGCCTTCGAGGAAGTCCCCATTACCGGTCTGGTGTTCCGCAATGTGAACATCTCCAACGTCGGCACCGACATCCGCGCTCTGAACTGGGAAGACCCCGTCATGGAGAACGTGACCATCAACGGCAAGACCTATCCCCGCCCCGTGGAGACCAAGATCCTCGGCGTTCCCGTCCCGGGCCAGCGCATCGAGGGCAGCTCCACCCTGCTGGGCGGCGAAGATACCGACCTGAGCAGCAAGTGGCTGATCTCGGACAGCGCCGACGGCGATTACCATTTCTTCCGTATCCGCCGCAGCTATGCGGTTCCCTCTTATCTGGCCGGAAAGTACATCAAGTTCGTCTCCACCGACCGGAGCGGCAATCAGGATGCCAGCATCCCCTACAAGGTGCTGCGGAGCGCCGAGATCGCCGGTACCACCAATGATGCCGAGCTGCTGCGTGCTGCCTCCAAGGGTTACATCGACGAGAACGACGCACTCGACCTGAACCGTCCCATCACCAAGCGCGAATGCGCCAAGATGCTGGGCAAGCTGTGGAATCTGACCGCTCCGTCTGCACCGGTCACGATTTCCGACGTCCCCGCAAGCGACCCGGATTACGGCGTCATCGCCGCTGTGGTCGAGGCTGGCATGATCGAACTGAAAGACCCCACCAGCGCCATCGCACAGGGCACTCTGTACAACGCCGGTGTCACCAGCTCTGAAAGTGCCAAGCGCACCGCTTTCCTGCCCGATGCCACCATCGACCGCGACGAGATGGGCCATATCGCTCTGCTGTCCTGCGGCGTGCCTTACAACGAGACGCTGGGCACTCAGCCGAAGTTCGACGATGCCAGCCAGATCGAGTCCGTGTACAAGTCCAACGTGGGTGCCAGCGCCTACTTCGGCTTTGTCACCGCCAAGACCGGCAACAGCTACCTGCCCAAGGAAAAGACCACTCTGGAGGATCTGATCCGCATCGTGGAGCGCATCTCCGACTTCTCCAACAAATAATTTTTCCAGCTTCCTCCTAACTTCTCCTCGCCGGAAGCATCCTGCGTGCTCCCGGCGGGGAGTTTTATATCACTGCTGAAGCGACGCACAAAAAGCACCATGCTTCGATTCGAAACATGGTGCTTTTTGCTTTGACCTCTCCGTCCGGCCTTGTCAGGCGACAGCGAGACCGAGCGGTCATCTTATTTGATGCAGCTCGAGCAGGGGCTGTAGCCTGCGGCCACGGCCTCATCATAGCTGGAGAAGAGGATCTGGTTCTTCTCTGCCGGGAGGTTCGGGCAGCTGGGCAGATGGAACTTTTTGCTGTTCACGTTGCCGATGTAGGCCTGCTGGGCCGTGCTGGAGGCTGCCGGGTCGGTGGGGTTCAGCTCAGCGTCGGTGGCAAAGTGTTCCGTTGCCACCGTGTAGTTCCGGCCGTCACTGGAAACGGTGATCGTCCCCAGCAGGTCGGTGCGGTAGACGTCCACACCGGCGTCCCGCAGGATGCTCAGGGTCTCCTCGTGGGGGTGGCCGTACTTATTGTTGACCCCGCAGGAGATGATGCCCATCTCGGGCAGGACAGCGTTCAGGAAGACGTAGCTGGTGGAGGTGCTGGAGCCGTGGTGGCCCACCTGTAAGACATCCACCTTGAGGTTCGCGCCGCTGTTCACGAGGTCGCGCTCGGCGTCGGCCTCCATATCACCGGTGAGCAGGAAGCTCGTCGCGCCGTAGTCGATGCGCAGGACGATGGAGGTATCGTTGGTGTCATCGTACTGCGCCACAGGGCCAAGCATGGTCACAGTGGCGCTGCCCAGCGCCCACTGGGTGCCTGCGGCAGGTACTTCCACCTGTAAGTTCTGCTGCTGGGTGTACTTGACGAAATCCTTGAAGCACTTGGTGGAGGCTTCCGTCACGGGGCTGTAAACGTGGCCGGCCGGGAAATAGGCCAGCGCAGCGGCCAGACCGCCCACATGGTCTTCGTGGGCATGGGAGCAGAAGACGTACTCCAGCTGCTCGACCCCCTGACTCTGCAGGTAGGAGACCACCAGACTGCCGTCGTCCACATTGCCGCCGTCGTAGAGCATGAACTGTCCGTCGCACTCCACCAGCACGCTCAGCGCCTGCCCCACGTCGATGAAGTGCATCTGGAAGGCGGCGTCCTGCCCGTCGGAAGGCGTCGTTCCGGTCTGAGAAGCTGCCGGGTTCGGCATGACGTCGCCGCTGCCTCCCGGGACGATGGAAGAGGTGTCACAGCCCACGAGGCCCAGCGCAAGGGCTGCGGCCAGCGCCAGCGCAGCGAGGCGGCTCATGAGCGTTTGAGCGGTCACTTTTTCTTTTTTGAAGTTTTCCACGATGTATTCTCTTTCTGTTGATTACTTTTCGGTTTATGCGCAGGAGCCGAATGGGGCGCAAAACGCGCGCCGGGGCTGGGCTGACGGCCTGCCGGGCTGCGGCCTGCCGGGGCGGCGGAGCGGCTCTGCGGCTTGCCGCCCTTGCCTCTGGGCCGGACGGTGTAGGTGCCGTCGCCGTGGATGGTCACATCGGCGGCCTCGGCTCTGCGGGCCGAGCGCTGGACCGCAATGCGGCCCTCAGCGGGAACCAGCAGGGGGATGAGGTCTTCGCGGTGGGTCATTTTCAGCGCCTTGATGACCTTTTCGGCGTTGCGGGGCTCATAATACTGGAGCAGGGCGCGCTGAAGTGCCTTGCCCTCCGCGGTCTTTTCCACAAACACCGGCTTCAAGGTGTAGGGGTCGAGGCCGGTGTAGAACATACAGGTGCTCACGGTGCCGGGCGTGGGATAAAAATCCTGCACCTGCTCGGGGCGCATATGGTTCTTGTAGAGGTATTCGGCCAGATAGACGGCATCCTTGAGGGTGCTGCCCGGGTGGCTGGACATGAGATACGGCACGAGGTACTGCTTTTTTCCTGCCTTCCTGCTCAGCTCGTAGAACTTATCCTTGAACTTGTTGAAGGTCTCGATGGGCGGCTTGCCCATGTAGGCGAGGGTGTTGGGGGCGCAGTGCTCCGGCGCGACTTTCAGCTGGCCGGAAACATGGTACTCCACCAGCTCCTTAAAGAAAGTGTCATCGGGGTCGGCCATCAGGTAATCGAAGCGGATGCCGCTGCGGATGAACACCTTCTTGACGCCGGGCAGCTCCCGGACGCGGCGGAGGATTTTCAGGTAATCGCTGTGGTCCACGATCATGTGGGAGCAGGTGGTGGGGGCGAGGCAGTGCTTGCCGCCGTTGCACATACCCCGCAGCATCTGCTCGCGGCAGGATGGGAAACGGAAGTTGGCGGTGGGGCCGCCGATGTCGTGGATGTAGCCCTTGAAATCCGGCTCGTGGGTCATCCGCTCTGCTTCGGCCACGATGCTGTCGGCGCTGCGGCTGGTGACGCGTCGGCCCTGATGCAGCTGGATGGCGCAGAAATTGCAGCCGCCGAAGCAGCCGCGGTTCTGGATGATGGAGAACTGCACCTCCCGGATGGCAGGCACACCGCCCATGGCCTCGTAGATGGGGTGGTAGCGGCGGGTGTAAGGCAGGGCGTAGACCTTATCCAGCTCCCAGCGGACGAGGGGCTTTGCGGGGATGTTCTGCACGAGGTACTTCTCGCTCTGCTTCTGGACGATGATATTGCCGCTGACGACGTCCTGATTGTCCATCTGGATGCGGCAGGCTTTCGCATAGGCCACCTTATCGGAGGCGACCTTCCTGAAGCCCGCGCACTCCACATACCGCTCGGGCAGGTGGTCGAAGTCGGTCAGGTAGCAGGTGCCGTCCACATCGGTGATGCTCTCCACCGGCTCCCCTGCCGCCAGACGGCGGGCAATTTCCACGGTCTGGTGTTCCCCCATGCCGAAGCTGATGATGTCCGCGCCAGAGTCCTCGGCGATGCTGGGCAGGACGGTGTCCAGCCAGTAGTCGTAGTGGGCAAAGCGGCGGAGCGATGCTTCCAGACCGCCCAGAATGACGGGCAGGTCAGGGTATGCCTGCTTGGCAAGTCTGGTGTAGACGGTGGCGCTGCGGTCGGGCCGTGCGCCTCCCTTGCCGCCGGGCGAATACTCGTCCTCCGCGCGGGGGATCTTTGCGACGGAATAGTGACTCACCATGCTGTCCACATTGCCGCCGCCGATGAAGAAGCCGTACTTCGGCTTTCCGAACCGCTTGAAGTCCTCGCAGTCGGTGTAGCGGGGCTGGGCCAGCACGCCCACCTTGTAGCCCTCGGCTTCCAGCAGGCGGCTGATGATGGCGGTGCCAAAGCTGGGGTGGTCCACATAGGCGTCGCCGCCCACCACCACGAAGTCCAGCTGGTCCCATCCCCGGGCCTCCATGTCGGCCCGGCTGATGGGGAGAAATTCGGTGTAATGTTCCATAGTTATCCTTTTTCTTTCATGATGCCTGCCCTATACAGCAGGGCTCTATTGCTTCCGAAATCAAAAATTTTATTCATCCGGCTGATTCATCTGCATTTCCAGCCACTGCTGGCGGCTGATGAGGACAGCGCGGGGCTTTGCGCCCTCGTAGGGGCCGATGATGCCCTTTTCTTCCATCTCGTCCATGATGCGGGCGGCGCGGGCATAACCCAGCTTGCAGCGTCGCTGCAGCAGGCTGGTGGACGCCTGGCCGGCGTCGATGACCACCTCCACGGCCTGCTTGAGCATCGGGTCACTGCCGCCCTCCTCGTCGGAGTCGGCAGAACTGCTGCCCTTCTTGCCGTCCTGGATGGCGTGTTTTTCCATGGCCTCTATCATGGCCTCGTCGTACTGGACGGTGGCGCTCTTCTTGATGAAGTCCAGCACACGGCTGATCTCCTCATCCCGCACGAAGGTACCCTGGATACGGGTGGGCTTGGGTGCGCCCACGGGCATGAAGAGCATATCGCCCATGCCCAGCAGCTTTTCGGCACCGGCACCGTCGAGGATGGTGCGGCTGTCCACCTGACTGGACACGGCGAAGGCGATGCGGCTGGGGATGTTGGCCTTGATGAGGCCGGTGATGACGTCCACGCTGGGGCGCTGGGTCGCCACGATGAGGTGCATACCGGCGGCGCGGGCCTTCTGGGCGATGCGGCAGATGGAGTCTTCGACATCCTTGCCGACGACCATCATCAGATCGGCCAGCTCGTCGATGATGATGGCGATATAGGGCATCTTCTCGAGGTTCGGGTCCGCTGCCGCCAGCTTATTGAAGGACTTGATGTCGCGGACGTTGTTCTCCGCGAAGAGGTGGTAGCGGCGCTCCATCTCCTGCACTGCGCCGCCCAGTGCGCCGGCCGCCTTGCGGGGTTCGGTGACGACGGGCATCAGCAGGTGGGGGATGCCGTTGTACTCAGCCAGCTCGACGACCTTGGGGTCGATGAGCAGGAGCTTGACGTCCTCGGGGCTGGAGCGGAACAGCAGGCTCATGATGATGCTGTTGACACAGACCGATTTACCGCTGCCGGTGCTGCCCGCGATGAGCAGATGGGGCATCTTGCACAGGTCGGCCACCTGGGCCACGCCGGCGATGTCCTTGCCCAGCGCAATGCCCATCGGCGAGGTCATCCGCAAAAAGCTCTGGCTCTCGAAGACGCTGCGGATGTAGACCGGCGTTTTCTTATGGTTCGGCACCTCGATGCCCACGGCAGGCTTGCCGGGGATGGGTGCCTCCATGCGGACATCGGCCACCGCCAGGTTCAGGGCGATGTCGTCCGCCAGCGAAGTGATGCGGCTTATCTTGACGCCCGCCATGGGCTGGACTTCATACCGGGTGACCGACGGGCCGCGGGAAATATCCAGCACACGGGTGCGGACGCCGAAGCTTTCCAGCGTGTCCACCAGCTTCTGGGCGTTGGCTTTCAGCTCGTCTTCTGCGCCGGAGTCGCTTTCCTCCGGGGCGCGCTCGAACAGCTCGATGGACGGGTACTGATACTGGAAACTCTCCTCCGTCTCCGTCTCTTCGGCGGGGGCGTTCGCGGCCTGCTCCTCGGAGACAGCAGGCTTTTCCATGGCGGCTGCCACCAGCGTGTTGAGGTCTTTTTCCTCCACCGGGTCGCTGGTGATGCTGATCCAGCCGTCCTCATCCGGCTCAGAGCGGAACGCCACCGCATTCTCGGCGCTGACCGGCTGCGGGGCCAGCTCCGGAGTCGGGGTCAGATCATAGAGCGGGATGCCGAAGGAGAGCGGCGGCTCAGGCGCGGGCTGCTGTTCCGGCTCTTCTGCCGGGGCAGCGGGCGTGACGGTGGGCGTCACCGTCGGCTCGGGCTGGGCCGTGAAGAAGTCCTCAGCGGCGGTATCCACAGCGTCCGGGACGATGGGAGTCACGGTGGCGCGGATGGGCGCACGGCGGAGCGGGTCCATGCCGAAGGTGCCGCCGGGGCCGAGGATGATGGGCTCGATGGGCTCACTGCCGCCCTCGGTGACGGTGGTATGGTCAGGGCCCAAATCAATATCAAAGGGCGCACGAGGCCGGGACTTTTCCACCTGTACGGGGGCAGGCTCGGGCTGAGGCGGGGTCTGCACTTCCGGTGCGGGCGCAGGGGCAGGCTCTGCCTGTTCGCCGCCCTGCATCACCTGATGGCCCCAGTGGAAGACGCCAGCCAGCCAGCCGGGAGGCTGGATATGGAAGGCGGGCGCGGCAGGCTCTTCGCCGCCGCAGCAGTCCTCGCCTTCGCCCGCTTCGTCTTCCGGCAGGTCGTCGTCATAGGCCTCGTATTCCTCTGCCGCGGCCTCCTCGGCGGCGCGTTCTGCCAGACGCTCGGCCCGGCGGGCGGCATTCTGCTCGTGGACGGCAAGGCCCTTTTCGTGGACGCTGCCGCCCACGTTGCAGAGCCACTGCCAGCACTCGGCGGGCGTAACGTCAAAAATGTACAGGCTGGCGCAGGCCGCCAGCGCCGCCATGACCAGATTGGCGGCGGGTCTGCCGCAGAGCAGCAGGAGCGTCCCGCCCAGCACAGCGCCCAGCGCACCGCCCGAGAGCCATGCGCTCATGCCATTCTGATAACAGGCAGCGGTCATCTGCGCGGCGGTCTGGTCGGCGGGGATGTCAGAAAAGACGATGACCGTACCGCTGGCGAAGATGAGCCCCAGCACCAGCTTTGCGATGTGGGGCAGCAGGTCTTCGCCCCGGGTGTAGAGGATGGCCAGATAGCACAGCGCTGCGCCCAGCACGAAACTTCCGCAGCCGAACACGCCGAACAGGACATCGTGCATCGTGCGCCAGGCCGAGCTGCCTGGCACGAAAGCCAGCGCCATGAGCACCAGCCCCGCAAACAGGGTGATGAGCCCCGCGGGCATCCGGTCCTGTGTCCGGTTCTTGCGGCGCGAGGCTGTGCTGCGCCCGGAGGTCTTGCGTTTTCTCTTTGCCATGTTTCCTAAAACCCGTTCCTTATTTTATATCATGAAGCAGGGCGCGCTCAGGGCGGCTCTGTCGGTGACGATGGAAGAATTTCGATACTACTCGATTCTTTCATTGTACCACGGGAAAAGTCAAATGGCAATTTATTTCCCCTCGATTTCTCGGTAGAGCCATGCCAGCGCATCCGACAGCCCGCCCAGCTCGTCGATGAGCTTTTCCCGCACGGCTTTTCGGCCATCCAGCACGGTACCCACGTCCATGACCAGCTCGCCCGTGCGCATCATCAGCTCGGTGTACCGCTTCTCCGAGATGCCGCTGTGGGACGCCACGAAGCCGGTGATGCGCTCCTGCATCTGCTCGAACCAGCGCATAGTCTGCGGCACGCCCAGTATCATGCCGGAATGGCGGACGGGGTGGACCGTCATGGTGGCGGTAGGCACGATGAAGCTCCGCTGGGCGCTGACGGCCAGCGGGATGCCGATGGAGTGGCCCCCGCCCAGCACCACCGCTGCACTGGGCTTGGAGATGCTGGCGATGAGCTCCGCCAGCGCAAGCCCCGCCTCCACATCCCCGCCCACGGTGTTGAGCAGGACCAGCAGACCCTCGATGGCGGGGTCTTCCTGCACGGCCACCAGCTGGGGGATGACGTGCTCATACTTGGTGGTCTTCTGGCCCTGGGGCGCTTCCACATGGCCCTCCACCTGCCCGATGACCGTCAGGCAGTGGATGGCGTGAGCTCCCCGGGTACGGTAAATGCTGCCCATATCCTCGATCTGCTCTTTTTCCAGCCGCTGCTGCTCCACGGGGATGTTCTTCTCTTCCTGTGACATTCTGCGTATCCTCCTTTTTGCTTCATTTCAGCTTGTCCGTCATTCCTGCCGGTTATACTTCGGCAAAGATTTCTTTGCTTTCTCAAAAAAATGTGCCAAATGGTTTGACATTCTCTCTTCGCGCTGTATACTTTATACTAGAGATAAGATTGTCAAATATGTATCATTATTGTACAAGAAAGTACAAATCTTTTGCCGGAGCACCCTGCCGCTGCGCACTTCTCCCCGGCAATGCTGCGGATAAAAAGAAAGGAGACCCCCCTATGAACACTCCCGGCAAAGCTTCTCTGCCCGTCATCAAGCGCCTGCCCAAATACTATCGCTACCTGCGCACCCTGAAGAACGACGGCATCACCAGCATCTCGTCCCGTGAGCTGGCCGCCCAGATGGGTACCACTGCCTCTCAGGTGCGGCAGGACTTCAACTGCATCGGCGACGTGAATGGCCGTCAGGGCATCGGCTACTCGGTGGAGAACCTGCTGAACATCCTTGAGCAGCTGCTCTTTGGCAACGGCGACCTCCTGCCCACCATCCTCATCGGCTGCGGCCGTCTGGGCAAGGCTGTGAGCCGCTTCATCACCACCGACACCAACGGCTACAAGCTCATCGCCGCCTTCGACAACGCCCCCGACGAGGTGGGCAAAGAGATCAACGGCATCCAGATCTTACACAGCGACGAGCTGGAAGCTTTCTGCGCCGAGCACCACCCCGAGGTGGCTGTGCTCTGTCTGCCCCGCAGCGGCGCAGAGGAGATCAGCGGCCGTCTGGTGGCTCTGGGCATCCAGGGCTTCTGGAACTTCTCCCACTATGATCTGTCTGTCCCCTACCCCGACGTGGTGGTGGAGAATGTCCACCTCGGCGACAGCCTGATGAGCCTGGGCTACCGGCTGCGCAATCAGGACTGAGCAGATACTATCGATAATACCGGCCCTCTCCGTCAGGCTTTGGCTGAGAGGGTCCTTTCATGAGGAGACTTTTTCGACATGGCAAAGCTTTATTTCCGTTACGGCGCAATGAACAGCGGCAAGAGCACCGCGCTGATGCAGGTGGCCCACAACTACGAGGAGCAGGGGATGCGGGTGCTCATCCTCAAGCCGAAGGTGGACACCAAGGGCAGCGGCGACCTCGTGAGCCGTCTGGGTGTCCGCCGCCCTGCCGACCTGCTGGTGCCGCCGGACATGGACCTGGTGGAGGCCGTCCGGGCCGCCAGCAGCGAGGGCCGGCCTCTGGCCTGTGTGCTCTGTGACGAGAGCCAGTTCCTCACCGCAGAGCAGGCCGAGCAGCTGTTCATGGTGACGGTAGAGCTGAACATCCCCGTCATCTGCTACGGCCTGCGCTCCGACTTCTCCCTCAAGGGCTTCCCCGGCTCCACCCGGCTTCTGGAGCTGGCCCACACCATCGAGGAGATGAAGACCATCTGCACCTGCGGCCGCAAGGCCACCTGCAACTGCCGCAAGGTCAATGGCCGCTTCGTCTTTGAGGGCGAACAGGTAGCCATCGACCTTGAGAACGACGTCCAGTACGTCAGCATGTGTCCCCAGTGCTATTTCCGGGAGCGCAGCGCCTTCTACGCCGCCCGCCGGTGACTCTTTTTCCTGATTTTATGCCGTCCGCACGCCGGGCGGCATTTTTTGTATCTTTTCTGCATCCGTGATATATCAGTCAGGGCCTGATTCGCGCGTTTTTTGCGCTATTGATATATCAGCTCAGGTCCGGAACTTTCTGTTATCGTTGCTTTTAATGTATACAACGCTCTTTCAACAAATTCTGCCATGGCTACAAAATTCTTGCAATTCAGGCCAATCTTCTCCTGTTGCATCCCAGTTTTCTATGCAAATCGTTGAAGTATACAAGTTGCACAGTTTTTCGGTCCAAGTTTATTCATTATGGCAATGACGTCAAAACCGGGCAAAAAATAAGCGCAATATTTGTACGTTTTCTGCCGCTATCACTACAATTTGCATCTTTCTTTTTTTTCTTGCCTTTGGTATCATATTTGTATACAACGGATGCTTTGCAGAGGCGTCCATGCAAGAAGATGTTTTCTACATAGGAGGAGAACGAAAATGAGCAAGGCAATTTCTCGTCGTGACTTTCTGAAGGTCTCTGGCGCTGTGGGTGCTGCCGGCCTGCTGGCCGCCTGCGGCGGCTCCGGCAACGCTGGTTCTACCGCCACTTCCACCGCTGCTTCTTCCGCAGCAGCTTCTGTGGCCGGCCTGTCTTCTGACCCCGTCACCCTGACCATGAGCTGGTGGGGCGGCGAGTCCCGTCACAACGCTTACCAGGAGGCCATCAAGGCTTTCTCTGCTGAGCACAGCACCATCACCGTCAACCCCACCTTCGCTGCATGGTCCGGCTGGGAGGACACCATGTCCACCAAGTTCGCAGGCGGTGTCGCTGAGGATGTCTGCCAGATCAACTGGAACTGGCTGTACAACTACTCCAAGAACGGCCAGACCTTCATCGACCTGAACAGCGTCTCCGAGTACCTCGACCTGACCCAGTGGGATGAGGCCAAGCTGGCTGCCTGCAACGTGGCAAACGCTCAGCAGTGCGTGCCTGTCTCCATGACCGGCCGTATCTTCTACTGGAACAAGACCACCTTCGACAAGGCCGGCATCTCCTTCCCCACCACTCTGGACGAGCTGATGGCTGCCGGCAAGACCTTCCAGGAGAAGCTGGGCGATGACTACTATCCCCTGCACCTGGGCGCATACGACCGTATGATCCTGATGGTCTTCTACCTCGAGAGCAAGTACGGCAAGGACTGGGCAGACCCCACCACCTCTACCCTGAACTACGATGCCGACCAGATCGCTGAGGGCATCGACTTCATCAAGAGCCTGGTCGAGGGCCACGTCATCATGAGCCTGCCCACCTACTACGGCTCCAACGGCGACAACGCCGCTCACCAGTCCACCGAGTGGATCACCGGCAAGCTGGCCGGCTGCTTCGAGTGGGACTCCTCCGCTACCAAGTACGCTGACGCTCTGGACGAGGAGAACAAGGCTGGCTTCACCGTGGGCGAGGAGATCAAGTTCGGCGATTACAACGGCGGCTTCTCCAAGGTCTCCATGGGTCTGGCCATCACCAAGACCTGCGAGCATCCCGCAGAGGCAGCTACCCTCATCAACTTCCTGCTGAACGAGGAGAAGGGCGCTTCCATCATGGGCTCCGAGTGCGGCATCCCCGCCTCCAAGGCTGGTCTGGCTGCTGCTCAGAGCGCCGGCGCTGTCAAGGAGCTGGTGGCTGAGGCAAACGGCAAGGTCATGGCCTTCGTTTCCAACCAGCTGGACCCCCTGTTCGAGTCCAACGACCTGAAGGCTACCGGCACCGGCATCTATCAGGAAGTGTTCGACACTCTGGATTACGACAATGCTTCCGGCGCTGACCTGGTCGATACCCTGCTGGACGGCATGGAGTCTGTCGGCTACACCGTCTGATTTCTGCCTCACGGACTTTTTGCGGCCCGCACACGCGCGGTGTTGACACAGGCCGCCCCGCATAAAGGAGTCTTGCAAGGGGCATCCCTTCCACCTACGGACGGATGCCCCTTTTTTGCAAGACGGTGATGACATTTTTTTGACAAAAATATGTCCGAACTATTGCGGTGTACGAGATATATCCTTATAAAAGGAGGATTCCCGGATGAAAGAAAGCAAAGCGCCCTCTCTCGGGCGTACCCCGGCCCAGAAGTTTTTTGACAAATGGCAGGGCCTGTTCTACCTGATCCCCTGGATCATCGGCTTCGTCGTCTTCAAGGCCATTCCGTTCGGCCAGTCTCTGTACTACAGCTTTACGGATATGGACTTCTTCAACGGCATCCATCAGTATGGCGTCATGAACTATGTGGACGCCTTTACCACTCCCAAGATCACCAAGGCGCTCATCACCACCTTCAAGTACAGCTTCATCACTGTGCCTCTGAAGCTGGTCTTCGCACTGTTCATCGCCTACATCCTGAACTTCAAGATCGCCTGCGTGAACGTGTTCCGCACCGTCTACTACATCCCCTCCATCCTCGGCGGCTCTGTTGCGATCGCCGTGCTGTGGAAGGCCGTGTTCCGTGATGACGGTCTGGTCAACACCCTCATCCGCATGCTGACCTTCGGCCACTTCCAGGGTCCTTCCTGGCTGAGCGACCCCAGCTACGCACTGTGGATCATCTGCTTCCTGCGTATCTGGCAGTTCGGCTCCGCCATGGTGCTGTTCCTCGCCGCTCTGAAGGGCGTGCCGGCCGACCTGTACGAGGCCGCCACCATCGACGGCGCAGGCAAGTGGAAGCAGTTCTTCTCCATCACCGTCCCGATGATCACCCCCATCATCTTCTACAACCTGGTCACTCAGATCTGCCAGGCTTTCCAGGAGTTCAATGGCCCGTTCATCATCACCAACGGCGGTCCCCGCGGTTCCACCACCCTCATCTCCATTCTGGTCTACAACTACGCATTCAAGTCCAACCAGATGGGCATGGCTTCCGCACTGGCATGGATCATGTTCGTCATCGTCTGCATCCTGACGATCATCGCCTTCACCAGCCAGAAGAAGTGGGTCTACTACTCGGATGAAAGGT
>OLRE01000356.1_pt1 | contig 57536 bp, 72 predicted proteins | sample 1672461 | NCBI WGS metagenome assembly OLRE01 (sample SAMEA3136688, study PRJEB25190) | human gut metagenome | biome: human gut; feature: human-associated habitat; material: faeces | place: Austria | collected 2013
TCGGTTCAATGTCGCAGTCCGGTGCGTACAGGGATTTGCCATCGATCTGGAACAGGTTGGTTAAGATCACGTTACACACCTCCTGTGGCAATCAGCTGTTTGCGCTGCCAGCGCTGCACCGCGCGGCCCACGTCTTCGTCGGTCAGCTCAATGCCGTACACGGCGGAGAGGATCTCCCGCAGCACGGCAACAACGGCTTCAAAGCCTGCCATCTGGCCCGCCTGCAGATCCTCCATGACCTCGGCCACGGCCTGCTTGATGGTGTCCAGCGGAGCTTCCACGTTGGTGCCGTGGCTCTGATCGCCCAGCACGGCCAGGAACTCCCGGTTCGCCGGAATAACCGCGCCCTGCGCCAGGTAGGGAATCTGCGGGGCGGTCAGGGTGCTGATATTAAACCCGACATGCCCGCCGCCGAATATGTCCGGCAGGTCGAACGAAAGGCCGTTCAGCGCATTGATGACCGTGTTGATGCCGGTGACAACGGCGGAGATCATCCGATTGATGAAGCCGATGATGCCGTTGACGGCGGTCTTGATGGTACTGGTGATGCCGTTCCAAATGTCGGACACAATCTCGGCGAGCGTGTTCCAGGCGCTGTTCCAGCCTTGCTTAATGTTGGCCGCGGCGGTGTCGAGAGCGTTTCTCACTCCCGTCCAGAAATCGTCCCAGCCTTGCTGGATTTTCGCCCAGAGGTCCGCAGCAATTTCTTTTACCCTCGTCCAGCAGGCGTTCCATACCTCTTTGATGTTTTCTCCTGCCTGATCTAGCGTCTCTTTTAGGTTGTCAAGAGTTTCGCCGAATTTCTGCTTAATATCATCCCAGTGCGTCACCAAGTATGCGATGATGGCAGTAGCTAATACGATTAGTGCTGCAATTAAGAGCGCGGGCCACAGACCGATGGCAGAAACGATGCCTGCAATCAGGGAAGCCAGACCACCCAAAATGCTGGGCAGGACTGTTCCTACAATAAAGGATCCAAGTTGCGGTAGCAGACTGGCGCCCAGCATGGCTATCAATAGAGGCCAAGTGTTGATGATGATTGTGACTATCTGAGAAAGTATTCCTCCCCAGTCAATGGCCTGGAGGCACTCTAAGAGTGTCCGCCCCACAGTACCCCAGTCTACCTGGTCAAGGATGCTGTTGATAGCGGCCAGTACATCAACTGCCAGAGTGCTCAGTGAAGAAAAAAGGCCCACCCAGTCAATGGAACCGATCATTGTTACGATGCTCTGGCCCAAAGTAGCCCAATCGGAGCCCTCCACGGCGGCAATCAGTGCGGCAAGCAAGCCCAACGCAACGCCATTCATGCCCACTCCGACCTCCTGCCAGGGAATATTGGAGATAGCCGAATTGATGCAGGTGGCAATGGAACTACCGAGCTCAGCCCATCCGGTGTAGGCCTGCACGAATCCGTACAGTGTTAAAATGGCAGCCCGCATACCATCAGTCAGTACGCGGCCAAGAGCTACCCAATCAACCTCTGCCACACACTGCTCTAGTCCATTGCCGAGACCGTTGCCCAATGTTTCCCATTGAAACTCTTGCATAAAGGTATCCACAAACAGTAGGGCAGTGTTCAGCCCCTGTGCAATGGTGGAGCCAACCAGCCGCCAATCCAGCCGGGCGATAAAGCCGTTGAGGGTATCCGCAATGTTTGTGGCCCAGGTCTGGGCTTTATCCTGGATATCCGGCCAGGGGATAGCGGCCAGCGCTTCGTTGAGCTTTTGGGCAATGAGCTGCCCGACCCGGTTCCATTCGCCTGCCTCGATGGCGGCCAGCACAGAATCCAGAAACGAATCCTGCGTATCAAAGTCATAGTTGGGGGTGATACCGCTGGCACCCGAACCACCGGAAGAGCTGTCCTTCTTGTCCAGCCGTTCGATCTCGTCAAAACCGGCCAGGCTCTTGGCGGCATCTTTCGCCGCCTTGGATGTTCCGCTCATGCCCTTAGCTGCGGCCTTGGCGGATGACACCGTTTTGCCGGTCAGGAACGCCACCAGCTTTGCAAGGTAGGCAAATACAGTGGCCGCCGCGTTGGCCAGCGCGGTCAGGGCAGGGGTCAGGACTTGAATCAACGGTGCGGCAGCGGTAGACGCGGCGCCTTGCAGGTTGCCTAGGGCCTGCCGCAGGGATGCACTGGAAAGCAGGGCGGTGCCCATCCGGTTTGTCAGTGTGCGCAATCCAGATGACAACACATTGAATACCAACGCACCAGATACGAGCCGTGCGATCCGATTACGGAATTGAGCGACGCTTTGAGATGCTTGGGCCAATCGGTTTTGGACAGCTTTCAGCTTGCTGCCCACCCAGGCAAAGGCTTTTTGCCCGATGCCTCCTGCCATGCGCAGTGCATTTTTCAATACCTTACTGCTTAATGCGGCATGGGTCAGATCCTTATTGAGCTTGCCGACTTCTTCGGCAATCGCCCGAATTCGGTCAGCTTTAGAATCATCTTTAGAGTCATCGCTACCTTGCGATGCAATTACAGGCTGCTTTGTTGCGGCTTGGTTTTGCGATGCGAGAGCCTTTTTGGTTTCTGCTACAATGCGCTCTGCATGTTGTGTAGCGGTTTCCTCTGTAGATCCGTAGGTCTTATTTATGCGAGATTCGACTTTAGCAAATGCTGCTTCAATGGCATTAACTTGCTTGTCGAAGTAGTCTTGCATGGATTTATCGCCTGAAAGATGCTGAATCAAGTCTTGCTGCCGCTCAACGGCCTGATTTTCTTGCGCCAGCTGATCGGTTAAAGTATCATGCCGTTGCTGCAACGCTTGGACAGCGCTGTCCTGATCTTGATAAGCGGAAACGGTTTCATTCAGAACGGATTCTTGCTTGCTCGACAAGGCGAGAAGTTTGGATTGATGCTCCATTAGCTTGGTTTCGCCCTGCATACGGGAATTCAAAACCTTCTGTACCCCTGTATCACTCATACTGGGGTATTCATCTTTGATGTTTTGCAGGTGCGCTTGTTCAGCGGCATCAATCTGACGGTTTACATCGCTTAGGGCATCGGCAGTTTCGCGCGCTTTTTGGCGAGCGCTTTCAAGGCTGTCAGCCAGCGTATTCCGTTTTGTTTGAGCACTGCCTAATTGTTTATCTACTGCTGCAATTTGCTGCGCAGTGCTTTTGGCCTTGGCCTGCAATGCTTTCAGATCGGATTCTGCGCCTTTCTTATTGAGGCGGGCATCAATGATAATAGAGCCGTCTGCCAAGGTTCCACCTCCTATTAGGCATAAGAAAACCCTATCCGAAAACGGATAGGGTTTTGCAGTGGCTAAAATGTTATCAAGTGAAATGTCTCGTGCAGGAAATGCTGCGCAAAGACGCTATGTTTTTAGTGGAATGGTGGTATCTGAATTGAATTCCAGATGCTTTTACGACCCTAGCATTTCCAGTAGTCGTTCTTTTTCTGCCCTATCTTCGGCGCTTTCAGGATCACGAATCTTGATAAGGCGGGCATTTTCTCTGGCAAACTCCAATTCGGATTTTTCCAGCTTTTTGCCCTTGGCCTGCTTACTGCGGATGTTGACCACCTGCGCAAACAGCCCATCGCCAATACCGTAAAAAGCACCCAGAAACTCCCACCAGTGTAGGTAGTTGCACCGGCGGCAGCTGTACCCCAGTACCTTATCCACGGCAGGTGCGATGATGGGAGCATCTTGCCCCCAATCTACCAGGCGGGGCAACGGGCTGCGGGATTCCTCGTCTTTACCATTATTGATAAAGATAAAAGCTGCCTGCAATGCGTCATTAAGGTCAGGCAGATCCCGCCAGCGCGGGTAAAGGATTTGCAAACAGGCCATGTATTGCTCTTGCTGAGTTAGCTCGGGGTCAGCCAAGGCCGCCAAAGCGTCTAGTACGGCGCGAAAATCTGATCGTATTGCAAATGTCTGCCTGGCGACTTCTACGGTAGTGGGTAATTCCCAAGCGCTCATGCCTGTTGGCCAGGGGCAAGGCCCTTATCGGTATTGCTATAGGTGGCAGTGTACTTTTCCATCCGTTTCTGGCTGGCCTTCATGGCATCGCCCACAGCATCTTCAATGATGGGAGCAATGGCGTTAAGGACTTTTTCAAACACCATAGTGCCATCATCGCACAGCGCCAACGCTGAAACACTACCGAAAAAGATCGGTGCAACATCACTGTTGAAAATGTTGTTGATTTCAGCCTTGACGTTTGCATCAATCTCGTTCAGCATTTTGGGATCGATGTTGTCATTGATTTTTTCGGCCATGGCGGCGAGGTTATCGCGGGTCTGTGCCAAGCGGCCTACAATGCCCAAGTCAGCAGGATTGATTTTGATGGTGCCAAGCGGCGTGCCGTCAATATCTTCGACCTCATAAATTTTCAATCCACGATCCAATGTCAGCTTCATAATGTACCTCCATTATGTTATGATGTGTTATTCCGATGCAGTGAATGCTTTAGTGGTGGGGTTAAACGTACCCTTGGTTTTGATACCGGTGTAGTGTACATTGAACGGAATCTGGTAGCCGGTAGTGTCGCCGCCGTAACTGGACACCTCAATGTAGCACTCCTCTTTTACGGCAGGGAATGCGTCGGACGTCCCGTTCTCCCAAAGTTTGACCTCTACGATGTCAGTTTTCAGATTGTCCAGAACCAAATCGCCGTCAATAATGGCCTGCAGCTTTTCAAACAGGGCATCACCCTTCTCGGCGTAATAAGGGCTGACCTCGCCCTGTTTCTGGTAGCTGTCAATGGTGACGGAGGTCTGGCCCAGAATATTCTGCTTCTTTTCCACGTTAGCAGAGAGCTCGGGACTGTATTCCTCCAAGTCTTTGCCTAGGCGGACGTAGCTAGCGGTGCCCGTATCGCCGCCAAAGGTGGCGTTGAGGAAATGCGCCATATATTTGCGTTCAATTTTCATGTTTATCAGTTTCTCCTATATGTAATTTGTATCTGAATCTGATATTTTGCACTGTCCGAACCGACCTGTGCCGGATAGGCGGTCAGCGTCGGTACGATGGCAGTAACCCGACCCTCCTCCATACGGGGGAAGTTTCGGGCATTGTTCTGTTCGATCATCCACGCAATAAGCCCCGTGAAAAAGGCGAGATTGTTAGAATTCTGTTTGACATCAGAACCATAATTTTCGCGCGTGGCGAAAATGTAGTTTTGTGTCTGCTTATCCTCTAAAACACTTTCGCCCAAAATATTTTCCCGGTATTTCAGCGTGGACGGCGAGGCGTAGATGGCATACTCGGTAGGGTTCTCGCCCAGATAGTCGGCACCAAAGCGATTACTTTTCGACAAGAGCGGGCATTGACGAAACCACTGCCGCAAACTATCGATACTATTTGATACCTGCGACATTTTTGGCCTCCTTTATGATGTCGTCAATGTGGTCTGCTTTCATTCGTTCTGCCCAAAATGGCCCGGCCAGAGCATTCTTATCAGTTTTATACTGGATGGCCCGGCCTGTGGGCTTTTTCTTTTCGCCGGGACGCGAAAAAAACCGCGTAGGAGTGCCGCTGTTATCGTCAAAAACTGGGATGTTAGGTCCGTAGACCTCACCCACATACATATAATGCGCATAAGGGCCAGGATAAACGATAATACCAGAACCGATGTCAGATGCCGCGTATGGGCTCTTTGCCAGCATAAAGGTGTCAGCTGGTGTATAACCCATACACCAACGTATCACGGCGTTGTCGATAGTCTTTTGCACAATGCCATGATTGCCAAAGCCGTGACGATCCAAAACGACACTGATGCCGTCAAAATCAAATTGTGCATTAACAGATAATTGCATTATGAACCTATCACTTTCCAATGCCGCCCTCGTGGAGCGCGGCGGTTGTCTGTGACCTGCAGGATGGTTGCAGCCTCGGAGTAGGTGTCATGGATAGCGGCGGGGCGCAAATCCTCAGCACCGATGCCCAAAACTACAAGATCGCCAGCAACCAATGTAAAAGCGGCGGCAGGGTCATCGGTGGCGGCGTACTGCTTAGGGGGCAAATACACCTTACCTCCGAAATCCGCATCCGTGGGGATGCGGATTGTGACCTTGTTTGCAGCTTTCAGCCCAGTGCTGTCAACGGTGGTTGCCTCAGAGTTGAACCAGTGAACGCCCCGGATGACGGTGCGCCCATAAACATCGCAATCCTCATCCGGGTCGAATCGCCGGTTGTATAGGGTGATGGTGTCATTGCAAAGCTGCATTTTACGTCACTCCTCTATACAGCAGGGGAACGCCGTAATCGTCCAGCTCACCGTACAGCATATCCGCCGCAATGGCGTTCATCTGCTTGGCTGCCTTCTCGGCGTTCGGCACATTCCCGTGGTTTTCAGTGTAGCCATCCGTACTGAACGATGTAACCGTGGGCGATATAACCTGTGCCACGGAGCCGACGGCACTCTCCATCTGTGCCAGCGCAAAAATGCAGAGCTTGACCGCCTTCGGAACCTCAGCCATGTTCTGGACACGGCAATCCGTTATGCGATCAATGCGCTTTCTACAGGCACATTCCAGCGGAGGCCACGCAGCGGCATCAATGGCGCCGCCCAGGGCCAAATACTCCTCATAGGTGAGATACATATCGTGCGCCATGCGTAACCCCCTCAGCAATCCGAAATCAGGCCAGAGAGAGGATGCGGGCGATGGGGATAGCCTTGCGGGCAATGTACTGCTTGCCCTCGGCCTCGTTGGAGTTCACCAGTTCCCAGTTTTCGCCGTTCTCCAGCTCGTCATCGGTGGGAGACAAGCTCTTCATCTTGGCCTTGGTGAAGTTGATGCCGTAGGGGGCAAAGCACTTGCGCTGACGGCCATAGAGGGTGTCCTCGCCGCCGTTGGTGTGAGGATCACGATCCATCTCGTAGGGCACCTTAGCGCCGCAGTCGGTGTACTCGATAGCGCCGTCGCCCAGAACGTAGGTAGTGTAACGGGTCTGAGATACCTTAGCCACGCCTGCGGTGGTCTGGGCAGCAGCGGCCTTGACAGCGCCGGAAACGGTCACGACAGGCAGCTTGCCCTCGCCGCCGAAAATCTGCTTGAGGGTAACGACAGCGCCGGAAACGGTGACGATGAACTTGCCCTCATACTGAGCAGACAGCACGGTTTTCAGCGCCTGAGCCTCGGTAGCAGCATCGCCGGTCTTGAGGGTCTTATTGGCGGTGGAGGTGGATGCGGCAAAGGTATAGGTCTGGCCGTCCACGGTGATGGTGTTGCCATCGGTGCCAGCGGTGCTGACGGTGATGGTGTAAACGCCCTGCACCTCCGGGGTGGTGACGGTTTCCACGGCGGGCATGGAGTCATCAACCAGAACAGTGCGGCCATTCAGGGTGCCGATGTGAAGCTCACGCTCGATGCCGTCCTTGTCGGTGTACTTCATGTACGCCAGCAGCTTGAGGTTTTCGAGGCCGGTAGCAACAGCGGAGTGCATGATGGCGAGGCTGAAAGCACCCTTGTTATCGCCGCAAGCACGCTGCATGGCGGTGTTCAGGGAGGTGCCATCCATCAGGCCCAGAGCGCCCTCGGAGTTGGTCTTGCCGGTGACATCGTAGGTGTGTTCACGGACGAACTTCACGCCCTCAGCATCTTTCATGGCGAAAACACCAGTCAGAATCTTGATGATGGTGGCCTGATCGACTTCATCCCAGTATTCGCCAATCTGCGCGGCGACATCGGCGAGGAAATCCTCACCACCGGTGATGTCATAGGAGAAGTCACGCTCAGTCCATGCCTGTGCGCGGCCCACGACAACGCGGGAGTGGGAGAAAGTCTTGGTGTTGGTTGCGGTGATGTTGGTAGAACCGTCGTAGTTCTGAGGAACGGTGCCGCTGATGATGCCGCGCAGGGGGATGGTGACGTAGTTGCCACCGACCTGATCGCTCATGGACTGCGCGATGTCCTGACGCTTTTTGATGGCGCGGGACTTAATCAGCTCATTGCGGTTCAGGTTGGGAACGCGGTCAACATACTGCTTGAACACGTTACCATTGAAGTTTTTGGAATCAAAGATTGCCATGTGGGGATGCCTCCTATTGATTTTTTAGGTTTCAGTTGGTGTAGCCCGATTAGCTGAAATCGGGCACGAAGTTAGGATCGGCATTTGCTGCCGCCATCTGTTCGGACAAGCTCATTTTGTGCGCATTTCCGTCGGGCTTTGCGGGAACCGTGATAGACGGAGCGTTAGGCTTCGGTGCAGGAGTGGGGGCCGGGTCATCGGAGACAAAGCTGCCGGGGTCATCGGCCTTGTACTGGGTCAAAAACTCGTCATAGCCCTGCATCTTGCCGTTCTCGTCCTGCTTAAACTGCTTGGCGATGGCATCCGCAATAAACTGCTTTTTCGCAGCGTTAGAGCTGAATTTGACCTCGCCCGCCTTTTCGCGGACAGCAAATTCATACGCCTGCGCGGCGATTTTCTGCGCCCATGCCTTGCCATCATCCTCGCGCTGCTGGCGCAGGGCGGCAAAATCAGACTGAACAGACGCCAGCTTGTCGGCGTCGGTTTGCGCAGCGGTCAGCTTGGTCTGCAAGTCGGCCATGTCGGTATCACGCTGCTTGACCTGCGCCTGCAAGTCGGTAATCTGGCCCTGCAAGCCCTTGACCTTGGAATCCATCTTATCGCGGCTGACGTAGGAACCGTCCGCGATGTTGGTGAGTTTCAGACCCGCCGCGCTGATTTTTTCGGTCAACTGGTCGTAGGTCAGCGCCTCGCCCTCAGAAAACAGATTTTTGAGCAATTCCATAAGATTGTCCTTTCGCCGCGATTGATTTAGCTTATAATCGCGCGGCCACTCCGCGCACGTCGCGCCATCGCATTTATTTCCCTGCAATGCTGGGTATTTATTTATCAGCCAAAACGGCGTGATAACACAGAAAAAGCGCCGTTTCAGGCGCTTACTTTTATGGCCTTAAAGCCATCCACTGCCATGCGGTCACGGCGTTGTGACAGCCCGGACTGCTTGGCAATGAGATTATAGCGGGCACTTAAAGCGTTGATGTGCTGTTGCGCCTCGCGGCGCAGGTCGTCGTCGCCAGCGGCCCGCGCGGCAATGGCAACATCTTTCCAGCGGCGGGTATCGGTTTCGATTTTTCGCATCATCTGCGAACACTGATAGAGGGTCAGGCCCTCTTTGCTGCCGATAGTAACACCTGCATGGTTTGACGTAATCCATGCCGCCAGTTGATGGTCGGAATATTTGCGCACCGAATATTCGGTGCTGAACGGCGCGGCAAAGTGCCCGCAGTTCCACTCGCCGATAGGGCGCTTGAATCCCGCAAAGTGGTGGCCGTCCACATCCACGCAGGCCATGCCCGCCTGCATCTTGGCGTATTCGGCCAGCAGGAAAACGTGGCCCTGCACCGGCTCATGGTCGGGGGCACTGTTGAGATGCGCGGACAGCTCCACGGCATCATAGCCCAATGCCTTGCCGATTTCGTCGGCGCTGTGCTGGGCGATTTGGCAGGCCCCGTCAATAATGTTCTGGCGGGCGGCGGTATCAAGGCGGCGGTGATAGCCGCTTGCATACTGCACTTGCATCCCGGCCCATCCGATGTCCTTTATGGTCTGCCGCATAGCCGATTTGTAGTCGGTCATGCCGGTGGACACGCTCAAAATGGCCTTATCAATGGCCTGTTGGTAGGGCACGGATATGGCCGTAGTGTTGGACAGGTTTTGCAGCGCCCCGGAGGTCTGCGCGGCGATGTTGCGCGTGTACTGTATGAGCCGCTGATTCTCCTCACGGGGCAGCGGATGCGCCGCCAGCGCGGCTTTGAATCGCGGGTCGGTGAAGTTATCCTGCAAGGCGGTGTTGTACACAACAGCCATCTGCTGTTGTGTCAGCCGGGTTGCGGCTTGGAGCTTGCCGGAAATATCGGCGACATCTGCACCCATTTCCAACATGATCGCGTAACGGTGTATGCTGGTAGGATTCATCTCGCCGATTTTCTTTATCTGGGTCGCTATTTTCTGGATGAAATACAGGTTGACTTCATCCAGATTCGCAATCATCTTGCGGACAGCGGCCTCAAGCTCTTTCTGGGTCAGCACAGGTCATCACTCCTCGCCGGGGCCACTCCCAAACGGTGTAGCCGGGTTGCCGCCCTGATCGGAATTGTCGTTGCCGTCCTCATCATTGGGGACGGTGACATCGCTCTGGTCGGGGTTGGGCTGCTGGATAGCCATAGCGGCCTGCATATCGTTGATTTTTTCCTGCTGGACTTCCTGCAAGGCTTTTTCGGCCTGTGCGCGGGTTTCGCCAAAGAACCACATACGCATCTCAATTTTACTCATCATGCCGTTGTTGAGCATGAGGAGCCGCTGCTGCAACTGGGTTTCGGTGTCGGCGATAACGGAGTCATCCCAATCGAACGACACCTCATATTCGCCAGCCGGGGCGAGATTGTACAGGTCGGCGTACTTATCCATCGCCCGCACGACCTCGCGCAGCGCACGCTCAAGGGCCTGCTGGTTGTCGGCAATGGTGGTATAGGTACGATTGCGCAGGATAGTCAGCTCAGTGGCCGTGCGGGCCTCTGTGTTGGCATCGGAGAGGGTGCCACGGGCCAGCCCGGACTGATCTTCAATCTTCATCAAGATTTGATTCAGACCGGCCACAAGGGAGCTATCGCGCAGGGTCGGGGCGAAAACATGATATGTTTCATCAGTGCCCAGATCGACCGCGCGGAACAGGCGCTCGTTCAGCTTGGGAGTTTCCATAGCCTTTGCGCCGTTACGCATAACGCCGTCAATGGGCCGCAAGGCCATCGGGTCAACGTCGATAGCCATTTCGCCGCCCTCAAACTCCCACAGCAGGCGGCTGTACTGTGTGTCAGCCTCCTTGATGGTGTCCATGCTCTTAGCGAACACGGCCACGCCCATAGGAGAGATCGGGTCAACGGTATTTGCTGATGCCACGCGGAACCATCCGAAAAGCTGCCCATCCACATTGTTGACATAGACCACGGGCTTGAGGTCTTTCCACTGCGGTACTTCCGTCAAGGGGATTTCCTTGCCGAGAGCATCGCGGGAACTGGACTTAAAGGCCCGCTGCGTGATTTTGATTTTGTCGCCCTCGACGGTGTGCCGCTCAAGGCGGGAGTAATAGGTCTTGCCCTCCGAGAACATATCGCGGAAAACGACATCGGACAGGTCGCCATCATCGCCGAAAGCGATGGGGTACAAATCCCAATCGGGGGTATAGTCGAAATAGATATGCCCATCACGGACATACGGCTTTATCGTCATACCGCCCGCCGCGCAGCCGATCTCGGTCTTGCTCCGTAGCTGTGTAGCCAGCTTCTCAAACTCCTTGCTCAGAAACTCCGAGCGCGGGTTGGTGATGTCCTCGCCGGTGCTGTCATCTTTGCCCGCCGTGATGCTCCACTTAAATTCGAGTGTGACCTGCCGGGAAATCTCGGACGCGATGAACGCAGGAATGTTGAGGGTTTTGACCTGCTTGCCCTTGTAATTGGGCTTGTCCAGATAGGCCCGGTGCCATGCTTCGAGGGCAATCTGCATCTCCTGCGACAGCGGTGTGTCGATGTTCTCCACCTGCTGGATATTCTGATACGGAATCACTCTGCCTAACACCTGCCTTATCGTGGTATAGATACTTGAAAAAATAGACATGGGCTGTACCTCACAGGCCGCGCCGTTTCCAAATTGGATTGAGCGCGTACCGCACACTGTCAATGCTGTGGTTGTCCTTATCGGGGTATTGCCCGGTCAGTTCGTCGTCTTTGGTGCGCTCGTACTCATACTCGGCAAACTCTCGCGCTGTCTCCGGGCAGCGGTTCGGGTCAACGACGATTTTCACGAGCGATTGCAGCCATTTCATGCTGTACCGCACGGAATCCGGTCCCTTTTCGGTGGGCCGGATGGATGCGCCGTAGGCTTTCAAGTCCGCAATGGATTTCGGCTCGGCACTATCTGCAATAATGAGGTCTTGCGATGTGACGCTCTTTTCTTTCTGCAAGCGCTGCCAGAAAACCTCATTCGGGGTTTTGTTGCAACGCAGTTCATCGAAAATATAGAGCGTCATTTTCGATGGGCGGTAGCACATCTTGCTCCAATGGTTGGGGTCAGGATACCAGCCCCAGTCGATGCCCTCGTAGATGTAATCGAACGATGCAATCTCGGCATCGGTGATTTCGCGCAGCTCAAGGTTGCTGAATACCTCGCCGCCCGTGCCCGTGGGGATGCCCAGATACTCATGCTCATAGGCGCGGGGGTTGGTCTGCCGCAGCAGTTCCGCGTCATCAAAGAACATCTGACCGAGCCATTCGGGCGGCACGGTCAGATAGGTGCTGGAATGTACCAGCCGATCAGGACGCTGTACGAGCGCCTCCTGATTCATAAAGTTGTTCAGGGTGATGGGCGGGTTGAACGACAGAAAATTCCAGAACCGAGAGCCGCCACGGTTGGTTGACTGCAACACATTTCGGATTTCTTTCATGCCATCGAATGTGTCAGCTTCTTCAAACCATGTGATGGCGCAGTACCCTTTGGGAAATTTCAACGATTTCAGCTTCATCGGGTCGTCAAGGCCGCGAAAAAGAATCGTCTGCCCGGTGCTTTTCCGGGTGATGCTCATGGGGGAGACATGACAGACAAATTCGCTGTCAAGGCCCAGTTTATCAAGGGCAAACACCATCTGGCCGTAGACCGAATCTCGCAGGGTGTTGGCGGTCTTACGGAAAATAACGGCGTTGCAAGCCTCGTTTCCCGGCTGAACCATAATCATCGGGATAACAAAGCCGATGAAAGAGGATTTCAGCGAACCACGCCCGCCCTTGAGGATGTACTGCGAGTGCCGATGATCGAGAACATCATCCAGCAGCTTGTCATAGTTGGGGGCGATGACATCTTCGATATAGACATCAGGCATTGGGCACCGCCTCCCCATCGGCAGGGGTGCTGGTGGGTGTAGCCGTGCCTGCCTGATCGGCACCGGCCTGCTCTGCTGTCGGGGCAGCATCCTCGGCCACGGGGGCGGGCTTCTCGCCGCGTATCAGGTGGATGCGCACCGCATTAGGGTCATCGGCAGGCGTGGGTTTGCCGGGGCCACCTGCGCCCTCCGGGAGCGGCTCAGGCGGGGTAAACTTGTCGACACCAAACTGGCCGGGGGTGCCCGGTTCCTGCCCCAGAACGCGCAGAATGGCGAACAGGGATTCAATGTTGCCGTTGATGGCAGATTGGATAAGGGGAATGAGCATCTGTACCATGAGGGTCGTATTCTCGGAGAACACATCATCATAGCTCGTCAGTTCTGCGCTGGCCTTATAGTGGGCCTTGCCGCCCTTTTTCTTGTGCTGAGGTTTCGTCAGCAGATTCAGCAGGGCGTCCTTTACCAGTTTCTCCTCCCGGCGCTTTTTGGCCGCTGCCTTACCGCCTTTGGAGCGGATGGCAAATGCCTCCTCCGGGGGGAGCTGATTCAGTGGCGGTTTCATCCCGGATGTATTGCGAGGCTTTTTCTGCTTTTTCTCGCCGGCGTCGGCGGGCTTCGCGTCTTGCGGCGCGGGGCTTGCGCTGATCTCCGGCACAGCCTCGGTATTTTCGGGCATCTGCTGCCACCTCCTATCGGTAAAAATAAAAAAAAGCACTCGGCGCATTTCAGCGCTGAGTGCTAAGGGGTATTCAGTTACTTGCCCTTTTTGGCGGCGGGCTTCTTAGCCGTGGCCTTTTTCGGGGCGGTGGTTTTCTTTTTGGTCTTGGCGGTAGGCTTGTACGCGGGTTTGTTATAACCCGCGTTGAGATGATCTGCAAGGGCGTTTGCCTGCGCACGGGTCATCTTAGACAGCTTTTCATCAATGTTGGACATTATGCGTACCTCCTAAAATACCGCTTATACGCGGGTTTTCGACATAATAAGGGCGCTGCGATCAATGACCGTGTAATACGTTTCGTTGTAGCCGACTTTGGTAGTAATGACATTATAGCCCATAAGCAGCGCAAACTGACTCATACTGTCGCTTGTGCTGTGCGCTTTGGCAAACCCCAACGCGCGGCGCGTGCGAGGATGGCTTTTAACAAAAGCATCATAGGCGCTCTGCAAACTGGATTCACTGATCGCGCGGGCCTTGGCCGGATTCAAAACAGCCCGCAAGGTCTTAGGATTCTGGCCGGGGTTTCCGTAGAGCTTAGAACCGCGCTTACTGTCGGAGAAATACAGGCCATCACCGTGGACGCCACGGCCCACATAACTCAGACTACCATCTGTCATCATATCACAAATATCGTCAGATGTCATCGAAATTCCCTGAACAGCATCGTCACTGTCATTGACAGTACGATAAATGGGAACGGCGCCCTGTTTAACCATCGCATTGAGCTGCTTATCAGAAACAATCTGCGGTTTATCATTCATGCCTAAACCGTAAATCATGCGCTGCAAATGCGAATCACATAGGAACTGCGGCATATCGACGCTTTGTACGTTAATCAAGAAATCGTGCATACTCGTATCATCCATTTGCTGAACATCCGAAAGTGTAACACCCATCGGGGGAGCATTAGGCGCAAGGCTGGCCGGAGTAGGCGGCGCGGGCTGATTCTGCAGGGCCACGGGCGACTGCTGAGGCTGAACACTCGCTAGCGGTACTACTAACGGAGGCAAATTGGCACCACCGCCAGACCCGCCGAGCGATGACGCGCTCAAGCCACTGTTACTTCCTCTGCCGCCCATATTATTTACCGCCTTTCTTGGCCGAGGCCTTCTTGGCGGGCTTTTTGATGATCGTCACGCTTTTACCCGTTGCCATAAAACGGCTACCGGATTCAGTGCTCTTTTTCTGCTTGCTTGCCATTTCAAGCCTCCTTACTCGTAAATCTCGACATCCACGATTACGCGCGGCAGTGTACCACCAACGCGCGGATTTGCAAAGGTGCCATCAAAATGGGCACCTTTGACACGGTACTTAGTATCGCGGGAGAGAATAATTTCAGCCTGCTTCAAATTGCCCATAATGCAGTTGGTGCTTGCCGGGGTCGAAATGTTGATGAACACCTCACGACCACCAGACTGAGAACCGCCGATAAAGGGATTCTTTTTGGCATCATAGGCCGTAGAAACAAACTTTTTCTCGGTATACTCAACACCCTGCACGGCGGCATTGAGCTGAGCATCGGTCATGCGCTGATAATTTTTAACACCCAGCGCCTCCAAAAAGTCCTGATGCGCAGCACGGATAAGCGTGGTATTTTTACCGAGCGGGTGCATGGCCGCATCCATCATGTTCACCATGTACTGCTCGTTTGCGTTAAGCGCCTGCCCATTTTCCAGCTTATGGTTAAGGTTCTGACCCACACCGTAGCCGGTATTGGTTTGGTCTTGACGGATGTACTGGTTAATAGCGAGCTTGGTATTGATGTCGTAACCGTTCCAGACCTTACCGAGATCGGCCTCATCTTTCTGATTCAGCGGTGTGTAGCTGATCGGGCCAACGCTCAGCAACGACCCACCACCCATTGCTTGCGGAGCCGTCGAGGGTGGAGCGTTCTGAACTGCCGCGGCGGGAGCGGGCATTGCCTGCGGTGCCGGGTTAATCTGAGGTTGCGGGGTCATCGAACCGCTGGATGCCAAACCGCTGTTACTTCCTCTACCGCCCATCGGTATCGTCCTTTCCGGCGCGGATTCGCGCCTTGAGTTTTTCTTGAAACGCTGTAACGTGAAAAATATTTCCCTCGCACCCGGCGGGCACCTTGCCGTAGAAGATGATCTGCGCGGGCTGTAAGCGCCGCAGCATCTCATTGTACCCAGCCATGAACAGGTCTGCCGATTCGGGGTTTGCCTGTGTGCCGACGCTCGACACGGCAACCGCGCCGCCTATCGGCTCACCATCAAAGCACCATGCAAAGCTGTCCGGTGTACTCCATGAGATGGTCGGAATAACCTTGATGCCGTGGGCCTGCCAATAGGCACCCAGCCAGTGTTTGCGGTAGTGGTTGTAAATCTGGATGATGCGGGGAAAGTCTGTATATGTGCTGAAATCGGGGGTGCATACGGTATCGAACCGCGCCATCATGCCGAGGTAGTTGTCGGGATGTGCCCAGATGCGGTTGAACTGGTAATCATCCACGAAAAAGTGAACGCCATGCTCTGATGGATCCTCGCACCCTTTGGCGTAGTTGAAACTTATCCAGTTTTCAGCCGTAGTCAATTCGGGCCGCAGGATGGGGATGTCGAACCGCCCAGCGCCGGGGAAAATGCCCTTATTGAGATTTTCATAATTGCGCTCTGTGCGGTACACCATAGACCTCCGGGAAAGCAATAAAAATGCGCCGCAGTTGTGACACTGTGGCGCGTAATACAGAGACAGGTCAACGACGGCAGTACAGTCATCGGACCTCGCGGCGAACCGCGATAATAGCCAAAATCAGGCGCGTCATACGGGGAAGGAGTAAAAAGCCCGTTTGCCGTGGACGCGCCGCGAGGATGAAATGCCCTCAAGCCTCGCATGGTTGCACAGGCTGGAATCGAACCAGCTGCCTGCAGGCTCATAGGCCTGCCGGGCTGCCAATGCCCTACTGTGCGATATTATAGGCCACTGATCGAGATCGCCAGCGGTGGAACTGCGTGAATGAGGTCACAAGCCGCAATTTACCATCACTGGGAAGGTGCAGATCACTTGTGCCGCCGTAATGGCCGGACGGCGGCAATGGCCTAATGGGGCCGCATAAGGGTCTTGCACCCTTGCCGTGCTATAGGGAGATAACACAGCGCCCTTTTCGCTCTAATTGCCGATTGAGCAGCTATGCGGTAAAATGCCCCGGCCCCGTAGGTTACCGGGGTAAAATTTAGTGCAGGGGTCAAGGACCTGCACAGCGCCGGGCGTGAGAGGCGCACCCAGCGTATAGGACTTTTGCCACCTCGGCACAAACATGAACGCCGCCGCGCTTATTCACGTGGCGGCGCATGGAGGTGACAGCGGGGAAAACACGAGCGAGGGAGTACCCAGAACTCCCTCGCCCTAAACCCGCAATGTAATATTATAATAATAGCGATTAGAATACAACCGACACAGCGGACAAAAACGGACAGTTTCTCAAAAAATCCGCTTTTGTCCGCTGTTTTCGTGATTTTAGGCCGCGCTCTCGTCAATATAGCGCTTGCAAGCCTTGCGCACACCGTCGCCCGTGTACCCCATACTCGCGCCCACCTGCGCCCACGGCAGACCGTCCACGAAACGCAAGTACATAATCTCACGCATACGGCTGTCGGGCACCGCATCAATATAGCCAATGAGCCGCGCCCGTTCTGTGGCACAGCGGATGATCTTTGCCTCGATACTGGCCTTTAATTCGACGATTTCAAGGGCCGCGCTTTCAACGCTCGACCCCGCACCACCGCCACCGGGCATCCCGGACATATTCGGCCCACCGGGGGATGCGGCGCGGGCCTCAAGCTCTGCCAGTCGCTGTTTATCACGGTCAATCTCCACATTCAGCCAGTGGAGTTGCGATAATTCTTTCATCGTCATAGTCAGACAGCCTCCTTTGCTGTGATGATTTTTGCTTTTAGGGATTCCAGCAGATGATTTTGTTCGGTGACACGGCCCATGACCGTTGCGATGGCATCTTCATCCTGCCCGCCCTGCACGACCAGCGAATGGATGATGACAGGATGCGTCTGTCCCTGTCGGTGTAGCCGCTTGTTTGCCTGCAAGTAAACCTCCGCCGAATATGTCAGCCCAAACCAGATGATGTGATGCCCACCGTGTTGCAGATTCAGGCCGTAGCAGCAGGACACGGGATGCGCCAGCAGAATGTCCACCTCGCCCGCGTTCCAGGCCCGTTCGTCGTCCGGGCCACTGTACACGCGCACCCGCAAGCCCAGCGGATCAAGGGCGGCGAGGATGCGGGCGAGGTCGTGTTGAAACCAGTAGAACAGCAAAGCGTGCTGACCGTGCAGACCCTCGATCAGCTCCACCAGCGCGGCCAGCTTGCAGTCATGGACGGGGATAACCTTGCCCTCCTCATCGTACACAGCCCCATTGCAGAGCTGTAACAGCTTGCCCGCCAGCACTCCCGCCGTGCCTGCCGTGATGGTCGATTCGTCCACTTGCAGCAGGGCATCCCGCTCCAATCGCTTATACGCGGCGGCGGCAGGGCCGTCCAGCTTGACGGGAATCTCGTCATAGATGCGGTCAGGGAGGGTCAGATAGTCGTCACTGGACAGGCTGATGCAAATATCGCTGATAGCGGCGTAGATGGCATCTGCCGCGCCCCGGCGGGCCTTGTAAGTAAATATCTGCGACCTGCTGCGCTTGTCCGGCTCAAAGTACATATCGCGGTAAACGGAGATCGTGCGGCCCAGCCGCTGCCCACCGTCCAGCAAGTAGACCTGCGCCCACAAGTCCATGAGGCCGTGCGGCGAGGGAGTGCCGGTCAATTCTACAATGCGCTTGATTTTGGGTCGCATCGCCCGGAGCGCCTTAAACCGTTTGGCCTGATGGTTTTTGAAGCTCGACGATTCATCCAGCACGACCATATCAAACGGCCACGCCTTGCCGTACTCTTTGACGAGCCATTGCACGTTGTCCCGATTCGTCACGTAGACATCGGCATCAACAGCCATCGCGGCGCGGCGTTGTGTAGCTGTTCCCAGCACCTCGGAGCAGCGCAGATGCCGCAAATGCTGCCACCCTGAAATTTCGGTGCGCCATGTTGCCTCGGCAACTTTCTTCGGCGCAATGACGAGACAGCGTTGAATTTGCCACGCATAATACTTGAGATAGTTAAATGCGGTCAGCGTCATCACGGTTTTTCCCATGCCCATGTCCACAAAAAGCCCAGCGGCGGGATGGTCGATGATGTGCTGGATGCAAAACTGCTGATAGGGGTAGGGGTGGAACTCTTTACACTCCATCGCCATGCCGCATGACCTCCTCGCAATGGCTGAGAATCGTCTGCACCTGCTCCGGGGTCGATACCGTGCTGAACACGGTAAAGCCCAGCCGCCGCATCTGGCTCTGTACATACGTCTGCCGCATCCGCTCCTGCTTGCCCACCTGTTTCAGCTCAACGAACACAACGCGGCCACCCGGCAGCAGGATCATTCTGTCGGGCACCCCGGACGTGCCGGGGCTTTCAAATTTCAGGCATTGCGCCCCGTCGCCCAATTTCTTCACACCGTCGCGCAGCTTGCGCTCGATGACCTTTTCCAATTCCGGCATCCTAACATCCTCCCATCGTTTTCGCGGCATCGCCGCCGCGCTTGTCGAACTGACTGACACACGCGCACGCGCGTATAGACCCGTAAATACGGGGGTATATGCGCTCTCACGCGCGTTATTTTACTTATTTTTATTTTTATTTATTTTAAGTGTCAGAAGTGTCAGTTATAGATATATTGCAACGATATATCGTTAAAAATTTGACTGACACTTTAACTGACACTTATATTTTGCGCGTCAGTTGTGTCAGTACGCTTGTTCATAATTTTTTCATATTTAACTGACACTTCTGACAGTTCTGACACTTGGCATATAGAGAAGTGTCAGCTTTTTGGCCCAAAGTGTCAGTTGATTTTTGCACACATTAAGTCTGTCTGTTGAATCTGCGATAACCGCGCTGCTGCTTGTACGGCCCAAACTTCATGCCCCGGTTGGCCTCCCAGCCGGGGGTGCTTGCCAGTACGGCGTTGATTTCGCGGGTGTCGGTCTGCTTGATGTCACGGGGGGCACCGTTGAAAAGTTCGCACCAAACCTCGGCGGCGCAGATGCGGTCACGGGGCATTGTCGGAATGTCCTGCCCCTTGCAGGCTCCGGCCCAGTAGTCGCGGCGCTTGTCCAGCGACCACTCAAGCCAGTTCGTGGGAACATCGCGCTCCACAAAATCACGGATAAGACCCTCACGGACGGATGCCTCGCGGTGATCTTCCTGCCGTGCGCGGGCCGCGTCTGCCAGGTCGCCGGTCAGGAACAGCGGCTCTCCCATCATCCAGCGCATCTTTGCCTCAGCCCAAATCTGATTGATTTCGTCATCGGTCAAATCCCATGCGCGGTGCGCAAGCTCACATTGGCCCACATCCACGGGCCAGAAACGGCGGTTGCCCGTGGTATCTTGCAGAAAATCGCTGACGTTGCAGGTGCCGAAAAAGACACAGCAGCGGGGCAGTTCTTTCACGTTGCGGCCATAGGCGGCGCGATAGCGGTCATAACGCAGGCTCAAAAACTGCTTGATGCGGGAAACATCAGTTCTGCGGAAAGCGTCAAGTTCGGCCACCTCGACCAGCCAAACGCCCTGCAAAAGCTCGGATGCCTCCTTGCCCTCAAACGTGCGGATGCTGTCGTTGTACCATCCCTTGCTCATCCTGTCCAGCAGCGTGGATTTGCCGAGGCCCTGCGGGCCGCACAGAATCAGCATATTATCGAACTTGCATCCCGGTTCCATCGCGCGGGCCACAGCACCGACAAACGCCTTGCGGGTGACAGCGCGGGTATAGGGGGAATCATCCGCGCCGAGGTAGTCGATGAACAGGGTGTCCAGCCGGGGAACTCCATCCCACGCCAGCCCCTTGAGGAAATCCTGCACCTCGTTAAATGTATGTGTAGCCGCATGGATGTCCAGTCCCGCGTCGATGGCGTTGCGCTTAGTGATCTTGTATCCCTTTTCCATGTACCAATACATAGCCGAAATGTCAGAATCAGCCCACGCCCGCCGTTTGAATTTATCGGGGTTTTTGTCCCACGGCAGGGGATACAGCACCTCGCCGCGCCCGCTGAACTCATTCAACTTGAACCGTCCGCATAGGCGGAGATCATTATTGAGAATCAGCAGTACATTCTCAATAGTCTGTTTGGTCTTGCCGTTCTCGTCACGCTGAATCTGGCCCATCCATGCGCTGGGGTCGGCCTGCGGGCCGTCCTCGCCGATGACCTCACCCTGTACAGGCTCGGCACCGTCACTGTCGCCGGGGGTCTGCTGATGCCCGTTGCCGGGGATGGGGATGATGGCCCCAAAGTCGGCTTGCAGTTGGTCGAATTGTTCTTTGTTGTAGATAGTCTGCACCGCGCTATCCTGCATCGCCGTTTCACACATGGCCTTATAGGACGGCAGTTTGTTGGTAGGGGTGTTGCCGGGGGCATTGTCGTCCTTATCGCCGTACAGGTGCAGGCGAACAAGGTCAAAGGCGTTCACAAGCTGCATGGAGCAGGGGTCGGTGGCGTGATGGCTGTACAGGAATTTGCCATTGTCGTAGATGATAGCGCCGCCCGCTGTGCTGCCGCCCGTATAGGTGTACCGCTCCTCACTGCCCATGATGCACGGGGTATAGATTCCAGGCAGAAACTTGTCCATCGCCGTGCGGATGTCATAGGCGCGGCAGAACGCGCCCACGATGCCAGCCTTGGCCGTGGGGTCGCCCTGCTTGAGTGCCATCTTCTGGTAATTCGGGGCCGCGCCGGGAACCTGCGGCCATTCAGCCATGTTGCGCCAGTCGGCGTAGGTGCCCAGCAGGAAGTCCACGGATGCCAGCGGCGCATCCTTGCAACGGAACACATAATCCGAATCCACGCAGGCGCTCGGCCAGTACATGAGGCGGCTTGCCTGAAAGGTGGTAGGGTCGGCTTTGTCGATGCCAATCAGCCACGCCAGGCGCCGCGCCAGCGGCTCGTACTCGTCGGGGGCAGCGGTGTGGTCAAGAGGGATTACGACACGCAGGCGGGGCTTATTGGGGCAGTGCTTGCGGGTGGAGTAGACCGCATAGCTGCAGCCGATGGCGTCCACACGGCTGATGATCTCATCAGTGCCCCAGCCGGGGATATTATCAAAGTCAAGCGTCACAAGGTCACGCCCGGTCACGGCATTGGCCTTGCGCCGCCCGCTGTTGAGGGAGCCGCCCACGAATCCGCCGACATCCTTTAATGCGTCCTGCTGAGGTTTCGGCAGGTGCATATATGCGTCGAGCGTTTCCGTCGAACGGACGGGATTCCGCAGGCGGTCATACAGCTCTGCCACGGTCATCAACTGAGGTTTCCAGTTGAGGTCGTTTCGAGATGCGCCGGTGGTAATGGTAATTTGTCTATCGAATTGCATGACCGTTTTCCTCGCTTTATCGTTATAATGGAGTCTCACTGTTGGGTTGCTCACGGGTGAACAGCTCAGACGCAACGGACGTCAGGTATCCGGCAATTTCGGAAAGCTCAGTGCCTTTGGTTTCCCATCGCATAAGGGTGTACACGGACTGCCCTGGTTTTTCTGGGTCGATGCTGCGAGCGATGCACACAAGGTTTTTAGGATCCTGTTTTGCAATGGCTGTCAGCCATGCCGTGATGCCCTTTGTGTACTCATTGCCGTTCGGGTCGAGGACGATAACGGGATAAACCTCGGCATCTTCTTTTTTTTTGTTCGTTCGGTGTAGCCATTCCTCAAATCGCCTCCTCACTTGTAGATGTCGCCACTCTGCTTATGCCGCAGGGTGATTCGGCCCACGACCTCGAACCCCGCCAGCCCGCAAATATACTTGACCGTGTGGATAAGCGCGGCGATAGCATCAAACCGCGCCCGGTATTCACTGGTTGCTGCCGCCTCAATGCCCTGATATGCGGTAGGGTCGGCATAGCCTTTATCGTTGTAGTAGGGATTATTGCGGGAGTTGAACGTAATCAAATCCTCTTGGATGTTAGTCATGGTCGGGATCCTCCATTCGTGCGCCGCAGTTCGGGCAATACATCATAGACGGGATTTCCGTTTGCGTAACCGTCATACTCGCCCTGCCAGTAGGACGTAGGACGTAGGACGTAGGCTGCAGGGATTCCGGATCGATGGTCGATGCGGCATCAATAGATTCGAGCACTCTTTTGCAGCCCTCAGCATAGAAAAATGATGCTATCTTTCTGGCGCGCATCCCTTTCGGGGCTATTTGAATCGGTAAGGTGCTGTCAAAAGCTTCAAAATTCTCGGCATCAATCAGTCGCATAATCGGCCTCCTCGTCTGTTGGCTCAATAAAAAGGTAATGCTGATCATCAATCGGAACGGATACACCGTCGGGGCAAGTCTCGACATCGCCGTTAGATTCCTCAGAGTAGATAACTTCCGGATCATCCTTGCTCATGGACTTTGCATCCTCGGCGGATTCGGCGGAAACTACAAAAAAGCCGCTGAATGGGACTTTATACAGACATTTCATTTTCGGTAGACCTCATTTCTTTGCTAAAAGTCGTTGCTGAGGGCTGTATTACTCAAATCTTCAAGCCTATTGGCGGCAGTTTCAATGAGACTCGAAAAGGCTGTGACAGGCATACCCATGACGGTGTTACCGATGCGATAGTCATAGCATCCACTTTTCATTTCACGAAGCCTTTGAATAATAACCGTATCAGCATCAAAGCTATAATCGTGGTTGTGAGATTCTTCATGTTCTTCACACTCGGATGCAGAACTAAACTCTTTACCACAAAACTCGCAGGCGTACATCGTGTATTTGTTCATTTCTTGTCAGCCTCCCCACTTTGTTTCTGTGTAGCTGTTGCCAGCGCGTCCTGCAGGCGAGGATGTTTGCCGCAGGATTTGCCCTCGGTGCAAAACTGGTATTGCGGGTTGGTTTCACATTGCGGAACCATCATGTTTGCAATATCGGGGGCGATGGGGGCAACGCAGCACTGCATCGCCATAAACAGTGAGCGGATTTCAAACTGTGCCCTACGGCACAGCCGCAAATGGCTAGCCTCAATCAACGCCCGCGCGTTCATAGACACATACAGTTCAGTGGGTGCGCCGTTGGGCAGAACCATCCGCGCATCCTCTTTTGCCACGCCATCCTTAATTAAGCGGTCGTAGGCATCCCATGCGTAGTCGTAGGCATTGGCGATTATGCCGTCCTGATCGCTATTGGTGGCCGTGGGAAACACGGGATCAGAGAAACTTTCATCGCAATAGCGCTGGCTGCGCACGGAAAAGCTGAAATGACGATGCCGGGTCAACTGAGCAAGGCAAGCACGGCTGACGCCGGTGACGTGGAACGTGAAATAACTATGCTCGTACACGCTCAGATGCCCAGTTTTGGCACAGGTTTCGGCAATCTTAAAGGCGGTAAAATCCGGCTCACTGTCGTAGCACACACTCGCGGCCTGTTCAATAATGCGCATGGGATTGGAGAACATACAGGCGGCGACGCTCAACGATTTGTTGATGCCGCACTGGCCAGACAGAGGGCGGGAACAGGCAATCAGTTCAACTTTCATAGCGCATGGCCTCCTTTATGTTATCGGGCACAATGTTCAGCAGTTCATCATCACCATCCAGCGCACGAAACTTATCGCAATACCAGTTGGCTTTAGATATGTCCTGGGTTGCATCGTCTTTCATGCCGCAGCGATATAAGTATTTGTAACGGCTCAACAGGCAAAAATACTGCACGGCGGCGAGGCCGAATTTCTCCTCCATTTCGACAATGCACTCTTTCTGGCCGGGGCGGTTATAATGGTCAGGATGATTCACCATCTCCGGCTCGTCATCATCCTGATGGCTCCCCGACGACGACTGCGTAGCCGCTTTATCTGCTTTCCCGACAGTCATTAGCAGAAAAATAGGGGTGATAAAAACCAAGATCAAAGCGATGATAAATAGCCCTAGAATGACCTTTATGAATAGCATTAAAATAAACATTATCAAATCCTCTTACTTTCTACTGTTCATCCTCACCATGGGTGTGATCCATATAAATTTTCAGTTCGTCATCTTCTTCCATGTGGGTGGCGGCTTTCCCTGCGTAGACCCCGGCGGTGTAAGCAATAGACAGAAGCACGGTCAAAACGGCACTACCGATGATCGAGAGCAGAATATCCATCAGTCATCCCACCACCTTTCTCCGCGGCTGCAAAAATCATCCGGCGTGTTGCGGCCATACAGCGGGCACTGTACGGTGGCCCAGTAGCGGCACTTTTTGCAACGTAAAATCGGAAAACGATGCAGAATGATCGCATTCCAGATGCTGCCCAGAAATTGCGATACAGCATATACCAGCGAAACACCCAGCATAAAAAGCATCGGTGCGACAACAAAAACCATAAATAGCGCTTTTGCCGCATACAAGCAATTAAATTCAAACACTGACATCTGCCTCACCTCCCAACAGCCGCAATACTTTGCGGATGACGGCACATCCATGCACGGAGCAGTCGTGATCCAGCCCGCAGCCCGAGCAGGCTCTGGGGCGGTACACAATGGTAAGGCGGTGCAGCTGGCGCATTTCTTCCGGCGTCATCCGTTCGGCAGGGATGCACCGGCTGTTTTCGGTATCGAACCGCATTCCGCGGGGCTGGCTTGCGCCCGGAACGGGGCAGTAATTCAAACTCATGGCAAATCTCCTCCTATGGCACGAAAATATCGGGTGATATGGCCTTATCGTCGATGTAGTAGTCAGCACCGATTTTGCGCGGGTTGGTGCCGTAGACCTTTTTCAATTCCTCGGTGTTGTCGTTCACCGTATCAAATTCCAGACCAAAACAGCGGCAAAACTCCACCGCGCGGGTCAGCAGCTCGCCCTCCCGGCACGTCCACAGGATAACCATTGCACCGAGGCGGCGGCGTGATATGAGCGTGTTAATCAGGGGTAAATTGGGCGCACCGATTTCAGGGTAGGCGTTTTCGCAAAGGGTGCCGTCAAAGTCAACGGCGTATGTGGTTGGATGGCTCATTTCAGTTTTTGCTCCTCCACGTATGCCGCCTATTGGCCATCTTTTCGTTGTAGATGGTGGAGTATTTGCTGTCCCGAATGTCAATCCTCATGGCTGTCAACCTCCCACAGCTTTTCATCGTGTAGCCGTTCATTCCATCGCCGATGCTTGGCGGTCATCGTCCTGCCGACCTCGGCGGGGTCGTACAGTGCGGCAGGCAAAATGCTGATGCACAGTTCCACATCCGCGATTTCCTCTTGCAGATTGGAGACACAATCCGCGTGGGTTTTCGGCGTGGGTTTTCGGCGTGGGATTCTCATTGCGCAGCTTGCGGGCCATCTTGAGCGCAGCCTGCGCCAGTTCAGCCGATTCCTCGGCAAGCTGTTCCAGCAGTGCCGCCGTGCCGATCATTTCCAAAACATCATCGGGCATCAGCTTTACCTCCCACAATGTCGGCCAGACTGACAATCTCGCCGGGGCGCAGGTTGCGAAATGCGCATGTCGGCAGCGGGATGGTACGCTGGCCATCGCCCTTAAAATAGCGGTGATTCGGATTGGGATTTCTCTCAATGGGCCAGACAATAGTTTTTGCAAACGGCATCATGGCCTTTGCAAGCGCGATGTCCTGCGCCGTCCAGATTGAGGGTAAATTCCAACCAACAGGGGCGCACCCGCTATTGATGCGGCAGGACTGCCCCTCATCGCCGATGTCAAAAATGCAGTCGGTGCACCCAACGCAATCAGTACAATATTTGGACAGGTAGTCCGCTGCGCGGCGGGCATCATGAGAATTTGTCGTCCTTTCCATGTCCTTATTCCTCCTTTGCCATCAAATCCCTGCCGCACAGCGGGCAGATTTTGCCGTCCACCTTGATGCCGCACACGGGGCATCGCAGGCGCACATTGGTGTTGATTTCGTGGCTGTCGGCCTCGGTGGCTGCGCCCTCAAGGTTTTTCACGGCCTGTGCGTAGTAGCTGTCTTTCAGTTCGACGCCCAGCCCACGACGACCCATGAGTACGGCCTGATAGGGCACAGAACCGATACCAGCGAATGGGTCAAGCACGATGTCGCCGGGATTCGTCCACAGGTCGATGCACCGCTCGATTACATCCAACTGCAACGGGCAGATATGCTTTTCGTCCTTTTCATCGCGGGCACTTTTGCGCTGCAAGGTGTTAGACTGCCGCACATCCATCCAGACGGGCGAGGCGTATTTCTGCCAAACATCCACCGGGAAAGAATCATGGTCGTGGGGGATAGGCTCAGGGTTTTCACCCGGCTTGCGGAATGTCACGACATAATCGGGCAGCCCCTGCCGCGACATCGCCGAATCCTTGCGGATTTGCTTGTGTAGCAAGCCCAGCGCCTTGGTGCGCTGCATCTCCGTGACCGGGTTTTTCCAGATACATACCTCCGAGTGAAAGATAAATCCGTACTCGGTCATCTCGCGGATGATGTCACCGCGAAAATCCTTGATACCGATAAAGCCGTCACGGGATTTCATGGCGGGCAAATTCATGCAGTGGATGGATACCAGCCGACCCGGCATGATGACCCGGTACAGCTCCGCCACGAGGTAGCCGAAATGCTGTGCGAACTCCGCGCCGTCGCTGCTGTTGCCCATATCGCGGTCAGAATTGGAGTAGGTGTACAGGCTGGCAAACGGCGGGGAAAAGATGGAATAGTGGATGCTGTTATCGGGGATGCCGCGCAGGGTTTCCACGCAGTCCCCTTGATACATTGCCCAGCGCTGTGCGCTGTCGATCAACTGATTAAGCACATTCATGGTTAAATTCCTCCCATGCAGGCAGTGTCATAGTTGTTTGCGGTTCATAGGGCGTTGTCAGGCGGCAGGTGCTTTGCAACTGCTTTTTGACGATTTCGCGGGTCTGTTCGCCCATCGCGGTCCGCATCTTATCACAATCGGCCTGCTTGCGCTCAATATTGGCCTTGACCGCGCCCTCGCGGGCACTGATGACGATGTACACGTCCACCGGCTTAGACTGTCCGAATCGCCAGCAGCGGCGCACGGCTTGATAGTATTGCTCATAGCTGTCAGACAGGCCGACAAATATCATCTTATGGCAATTCTGCCAGTTCATGCCGAATCCGGCGATAGAGGGCTTGGTGACGAGCGCCCGGCTAAAACCCATTGAAAAGCTAAGCAGGCGAGAGCTTTTCAGTGATGCCTTATCACTGCCCTTGACCTCTACCGCATCGGGGATACCGTGGGCCAGCGCCTCACTCTCCGAGTTGAGGTCGCACCACACGAGCCACTGTTCGCCGGGGTCGTCATTCACCAGATTGGCCGCCGCTTGGCATCGTTCTGCAAGTGTAGCCCGTCTGGCATCCCGGCGCTGCGTCAGCGTCATGCTTTCGGTGACTGGTTCATCGCCATCAACAATGACCTCATGCACCCTCAGCGGCGGCAGGTCGTACCCCGGCAGGTCATAGCCGAGGTCTGCGGGGCTGTTCATCACAACGGCCCAGCTACCCAGCCATTGCCAGAAAACGTCCTCAGCGTGGCCCTTGAGCCGCCATTTGGAGGTCTGCCCGCCGTCATGGACAAAGAACATGGACAGCATCTCAGAGTAGGACATGATGCCCAAAAACTCCGCATGATTGCCCAGTTCCATGAAGTCATTGGGCGCGGGGGTGGCGGTACAGGCCAGCCGGAACGGCGTATCGGAGAAAAAGTCGATGATCTGATTCCGCACCTTGCCCGTAAAGGATTTCAGGATGCTGGATTCATCCAGCACCACCGCCGAGAAATGCGCCCCGGCGAACTTGTCCAGCTTTTCATAGTTGGTGATGTTCACACCGGGCTGGATGTCATCGGCGGTTTCGCAAAGGGTGACGGGCACTCCGAATTTCATGCCCTCGCCCACGGTCTGCGGGGAAACGGTTAGCGGCGCTACAATGAGGGCGTTTCCACCCGTATGCAAGCACACCCGATGCGCCCATTCAAGCTGCATCGCGGTCTTGCCGAGGCCGCAATCGGCAAAAATAGCGGCGCGGCCCTTTGCCAGCGCCCACCGCACGATGTCTTTTTGGAAGTCGTACAGCTTATTGTTGAGGTCGTCCACGGTCAGGGCGATGCTATCGGTATGTACGGCCCGTTCCGATTTGTGAACGACAAAATCAAAGTAGTTTTCCATCCTAAGCCTCCGGGAACCATTTTTTAGTGACCGCGATGGGGAACTCCTCAATCTCCGAGGCCCAAACGCATAACTCCTTGCGTCCATCGTGTAACTGTGCCCACACATACGGGAAACCGCCGATGCCATCGAATAGGCTGCCGAGCGTGGCATTATCCGGCAGGCGGTCAGCGATACCACCGAGAACGTAGTACCACTGCGGCAGGGCGATGGAGTTGCCCAGCGCCTTATACCGGGGCGTGTCAGCGGCCTTGTGGGTCTTGCCCTTGCTGTCTACCCATTCGCCGAGGTCTGTCCAGCCATCGGGATAGCCTTGTAGGCGCTCACACTCGGTAGGAGTCAGGCGGCGAACAATCCAGCGGATGATTTTTTGAGCAATAATTTTTCCAAGAGAATCATCGCGGCCGACACCTTTATAGTCACGCGCCATCAATGTATTGGTCGTTTCATTTCCTTGTAAGGTGATGGCGGTATAGTCTGTCACGCGGCTATTGTGGTCGCCGGTCATGGTAGGGGATGTTATACCATCGCCGTTGCCCCTTGCATCGTAAATCTTTGGCTCGGCTACGGGATTGATGTAATTATCGCAACTATCTGCATAAGCAAATCCATGGCGATCTACAGTGTTAAGAGTAAAGCTACAATCCTGTTTGATTCCACTACCATTTTGATTGGTTTCTCTATCAATCAAATTGCCATAAATGCAAAATACTGTCTGATCTTGCAGGGTAGAAAGGGTGGCGCTTTTTTCGGTCTGCACCAGTGGGCCTTTGCCTCCGCCCTCACATCCTGAACGGATTTTAAGGGTATAAGCACATGCAGGTTTGTTTCCGCCGCACTCAGCATTGAGAGTCGGCGCTAATTCTTCAGCATATCCAATACTTCGTGCTTGCTCACTATTTCCTAGCTTAAACGCACAAACATTGCTTACTTCGGCATGTCTTCTATCTGCATCGTCAGCGCCATTTTCAGCAGTTCGGGGAGTTGCTTGCCCCGGCGTGATGCCCGGCGCAAAATGCCCTCGCAAGCTTTCCGGCTCAAATAGTATTTCTCCGGCACGCCCACCTGTAAGATCGAGGACAAGCGAGATGCGCAAACGACGTTGGGGCACACCCCAATACTGGGCGTCCATTGTTCGCCACGCCAGCGAGTAGTTGTCTGCCAGAACTGCACCGGCGCGGGGCCTTTTAATGATCCCCCCCCCGGGCGTCCGTAGGTCTAGGAATAACAGCGGCGGGGTCGATGACCCGGCAGAGGCTTTGCAGGACGGCATGGAAATCTTCTCCTTTATTTGAACTAAAGGCTCCCGGCACGTTCTCCCAAATGGCATATTTGGGGTACGCGCCGAAAGTGGCATATCTCATTTCGCGGATGATGCGGACGGCCTCAGAGAACAGCCCGGAGCGTTCCCCGGCCATACCGGCCCTCTTGCCAGCGATGGAGAGGTCTTGACACGGTGAACCAAAAGTAATGACATCCACAGGCGGGATGGTGTACCCGCTCATTTTGGTAATGTCTCCGAGGTGTACCATTGTCAGCCCTCCTCGGTTACGGCGGGTGTAGCCGTCTGCAGCCGCGTCCGCTCGGCCATCAAAATCTGCCCCAGCTTGTTCAGTCCCTTAGTGCCCTCACTACGGCAGCGGGCGCATCCGCACACGCCCCAGTAGTTATCGTTCCATGTGTTACCCTCGATCAGTTCGGCATCGCCGGTGTCGATAAGGGCCTGTGCAAGGGCAGGATTCTGAGAAAATTTCGCATGGATGACGTCGGCCATAATACCGTCGCGTTCTTTCTCCCATCCGTCGCGCAGCTTGATTTTGCGCCCGATGGCCTTTGCTACGTTGGGCGGAACGGTGCAGAACGCCGCGCGATCGATGGGATCACTGCATTTTGCCGCCTGAAAAGCGGCCTCGGCACTCCGATAGGTCAGCCCGTCAATGGTGATGGGGCAGGTGCAGTAGTTGCTCAAAAAGTAGTATTCGCCAGTAAAGGCGGCGATTTGTACCTTGCTCATTTTCTTTTACGCTTCCTTTCTCGGCTGGTCGCTTTGACCTCAACGCCCGAATCGTGGAGCATAGAGCGCATGAATAGGTCGCCTAAGTCCTCAGTCTGGTATTCCATGTACTTGTCCAGCACTGCCTCAAAGTGATCTGAAACGCGCTGCACGGTGCACGGCGGCAGGCCGCATTGGAGCATGGACAGCGCCCAAACATACTGAGCGCGGGTGCTGATGTCGGCACGTTCTTTCATTACGGCATCATGGACGCGCCGTTCCATGACCTTTTTGCCGTTCTGATCGAGATGAATTAACGCTTTCATATGGTGATCAGTCCTTTTTGAAGAATTTATCGACCCAGCCATCCGCATTGAGGGGTAGCGCCTGCGCCCACGGGATGGGCTTTGTCATTATTTTGGTGACGGTTTCCAGCATCGTGTCCTCGTCGGCCCATGCAGGCGTGTCGATGACGACTTCATCATGGATGTGGAATACGACGTGTAGACCCTGCGCTTCTAGGTTTTCAATGGCGATTGCCAGACAGTCACGGGCGATAGCCTGCACGATGTTCTCCACGAGCTTACCGCCGTAGGTTTCGACCCTTTCCCAGCGCTTAGTTGTCTGGTTCTGACCCATATAGCTGACCGAGGGATTGCCCCAGCGGTTTACGCCGATTTCTGGGGATGGGTAGTACAGCTTGCGCCCAGACGGCAGCAGAATCGTCATATACCGAGTGCCGGTAATGACATCCAGCTCACAGGCCAGTGTGATAATGGCATCGGTAGTTTCGGAGCGGATGGTCTGTGCGCCGCCATAGGTGATGACAGTGATGGCGGCAGAATCAATGATATTCCATAGATCACGAATCATCGAGTTTGTCTCGCGCCATCTGTCTACAATGCCCTTGACTTCATCATCGGAGAGATCATCAAGGTTGTGGCCCACGTCCATGCGGCGCATGGCACTGACACCGCCCTGATAGCCGAGGGCCAGTTCTGCAACTTTGCCGCGCTGGCGCAGCGCATATTCCGGGTTGCCCTTTTTGATTTTTTCAATGGGCACATGGAACATCTGGGACGCCGACGCCTCATAGATTTTGCCGTGGGTGCGAAAAACTTCAAGCCGCCATTCCTGCCCAGCCAGCCACGAGATGACGCGGGCCTCAATGGCCGAAAAGTCGGCATCGATCAGCACATTGCCGGGGGTCGCCACAAAGGCTGTGCGGATAAGCTGCGACAGAGTATCGTTGATACTGCCGTACATCATCCGCAGACCGTCTATATTGCGGTCTTTTACGAGCTGACGCGCAGGGGGCAGGGGATGGGTATATGTGCGGGGGAGATTCTGTACCTGCACCAGACGGCCCGCCCAGCGCCCGGTGCGGTTGGCACCGTAGAATTGGAGCAGGCCACGGACACGACCATCATCCGCTATGCAGGTTTCCAGCGCATCATATTTTTTGGTGCTGGTCTTGCCGAGTTCCTGCCGGATTTCGAGCATCCGCTGCACGTTGGCGGGTTGCGGCTGTTTCAGCATCGTGGCGACGGTTTCCTTAGTAACGCTGGTAATTTCCGCATCGCTGTCCGTGGCATCCGTCAGCCATTGAGCAAGCTGCCGGATGGAGTTGGGGTTATCCAGCCCGGAGAGCTGGCGGGCCTCAGTCATCAACCGACTTTTAACAATAGCGCCGATAACGAGAGCGCCGCGCACCAATTCCATGTCAGCGGCCACGCCTCGCGCGTTCATCTGTAAATCAGTTTCCCATTGCTTTTGCACAAATGCGGGCACGGGGAACGCCGACAGGCGACGGTCAATCTCCATTTCGGTGACGACATCTTGCCCGTTGTACTCTTTGAACAGTTTCCATTTGTCAGGATCATGCTTGGGCAGATTGCGGGTGCGGTTGCCGTTGGCGTTGGAGGGCTTGCAGGGGACGCAGAAATAGCGGATAAGGGCCTTGCCCGTCGTCAGCTTTTTCTTATCTTCGGGCAGGCCCATCGCCTTGCCTGCCGCATCCAGAGATGCAGGGTAGCCGCAGTAGAGCGCGTGGAGCATCGTATCGCGCCACTGATCGGGTGGCAGCCAACCTAGATACTTACTGAGGGCGAACCACTCGAAAGCCGCGTTGTAGGCATGTTTGATGTACAGGGGGTTCTTGAGGGCGTTTTTCAACCAAAGGGGGATGATCTGACCGCTTGCCACGTCGATGACCTCAACGGGCATTCCGTCGAGGCTGTATGCGAAAAGCAGAATTTCAAAAGACGGATCGAGAATGTACCGATATGACCCTGCCTTGCCGATACTGACCTCGCTGTAAGTCTCAAGGTCAATACTCAGATGGTGTAGCTGTTCATTCATGGCTACCTTTACCTCCCTTTCTGCAACATTCGGATGTGCCCGCAGGCGTATTCCATCTTCGCACTGGCGGCAAGGCATCTATCTCCGTCAGAATCCGTATAGGAAAAGGGCCATACCATGAGATGACCGCGAGTTTCGCCACAAAGAGGGCATCTCAAATCATCGAGCTTTTCATAAAACGGCTCAACTTTTGCCCATTCTGGGTCATTGAGGATTCCGTTCGGCATCAATTCCTCGTCATACAGCACCTCAAAGGTTTTGGGGTCAATCTGGTTTGCAAAATCCGGCTTTCCGTTTTCGGTGAAATACACCCACATCGCGCCCGCCTTGAGGTCGGGGGTATCTTTTAAGAGGGTGACTTTGTAAATCATCTGGGCATTTCCTTTCTTTATTTATAAGGGAATCCGCATAGACCGCGCCCACAAGGGGCGCGGGGATAGTTACGATTTACGGATACGGAAGCAGACGGGCGCGGACAGCCACGTGCTGGAGGCGTCGTAGCTGTTCGCATTGCCGTAGTAGCTCACATAGCAGAAGGAGGCAGAGCTGCCGGAGCGCTGAGAAGATGTCCAATAGGCAGTAGAATCGCCGTTGTGTTCATCCATTTTCATGCGATGCCGACGGTCTTTGTACCAATCCATCTGCTTATACAGATCCTCATCACCGAGAACACTGTCACCGCTGAACAGTTCAGACGCGGCAGGCAGGAACAGGCGTTCAAGACGACTAATTTTCTTGCCGTTGATAGTATGCTTGCGTTCGGTATCGACGATAGCCTTGCGCAGTTCATCGGGCATCAGATGATCGATGCGGTCAAGCCATTTTTCGACCTTACCATAGGTCATGTCGTCACCGAGGCAATCCACGGAATCAAAGCGGATGGCCTTATCGTCGATGTCAGTGACGGCGCACTCAATGCGACGGCCATCCAGCAGGTCAAAGGCCAGCACATCGCCAATGTGCGGATTAGAGGTGATTTCTTTCAGGGCAGTGCCGATGTCAACATCGGTGCACACGGTTTTACGCAAAGTTGCAAAGCTCATTTGTAGATTCCTTTCCTTTATGTACGGGCTTGGATTTCCTCTTGATTTCTGCCCCGGAGCCGGACTTGAACCGACATCGCGCGCTTGCTCTGCCATTGAGCTACCCGAGTACATGAGAGGAGGGGCCGTGGCCCCTCCCAGTATAAAAAGAGGTAGATGACTATTCAATTACATCGATTTCCCGGTCAGCGGATTCACAGCGCCGCCAGCGGCATATGTCTGTGTAGCGCCATCCCACGGTGCCGGATTCGCGGCAGGCGCGGAGTAGGGCGGTTGGTACACGGGCGCAGCCGGAGCGGCAGTCGGCACAGGGTTTGCCTGCGGCCAGCTCTGCTGCATCGGAGTGCCTGGCATACCACCAGGAGCCGGGACCACGGCGTTGCCAATACCGGCAAAGTCAGCGGCAGCAGATGCGCCACCAGACAGCGGCTCACCGTCACGGGTTTTCATCACGTTGCCCAGCCCACAGCCGACACCGCGCTTGCCAGCGGTGTTAAAGGGATAGAAGCGGACGGTCACACGGGCGTACATACCGCTGTAGATGTCCTGCGGGGCCAGTTCGACATTGATGTTGTCCTGTCCGACGACCTGCGGCTTGTTTTTGGAGCTGGCGGTGATGACCCAGCATCCGTGACACTCATCGCCAAACGGGATGCCGCTGGGGCGTACACCGTCGCCGTCGTGGATGATGGAATCCAGATTCGGCGGGATGATACCGCCCCACAGCGTCCCCGCGCCGATTTGCGCTGCCGCCTGAATAGCGGCACGGAAATCGGCGATAGTGGCGGTGTCGATCTTGGGAATTAGCAAGGTGGCGCTGTACTTGGCATCGCCCACGCCGCCCTGCGGCTGACGGGGCTTGTCGAGGTTGACATAGGACAGGCGAACCTCGCCAGTCAAACATCTCTGTGCATCGTTGTTATACATGACACATTTCCTTTCTTTATTCGGTTTCGGCGGTATCTTCTTCGTCGTCATCGAAGTATTTATCCGTGATTTCGGCAAATTCGGGATAGCGAGCCAGAACGGTTACGATATCCGCACGGGCATCGAGCATCGCGTCTTTGATGGCACCCAGCATCTCAGCGCGGCGCACGGTATAGGGCACGTCCTTTTTGGGTGCAATCAGTTGCGGCAGGTGATTAAGAATTTGCATGATGTCATTGGACAACAGCACGATGCGGGAGGGCATGGCAACGGCCTCCGGGGTATCGTCATCGCAAGCCAGATTGCGCAGTTCGTCCAGAAGGGCATCAAGATTGGATGCATCATCCGCATCAGTGGGTGTAGCTGCCTTGACTTCCCCGCAGTTCTTGCATTTATCCTCGCCCATAAACAAGGATTCCAGCAAATCTTTGATTTCATCATCGGATGCGCCGAGGGCGATGATGTTCAGGTCGCCAACTTCATCGTTGCGGATGGCCCTGCGCAGTTTCGGGTCATGTTCGGCGGCCATTTTCAAGAGCATTTCGCCCAAAGGGCTGTTTTTATCAACTTTCATTTCTGTACCTCCTCAGAAAATATCCATTGCAATTTAGGGTGACATTTCAGCATCTCGATAAAGAAGTCCAGCCGGGTCTTACGGTTATAGCTGTATTTCAAGGTATCGTAGGTGCGTTTTTTGAGTGCTTTCTTGTCTGCAAGTCGCTTTTTTGCATCCTGTAATTCGACTTTCGTCAGGCGTGTGCCGACAGGGTGCTTTTTGGTGTTGACAACGGTTTGCAGTTCTGAAACCTCGGTTGAGATGTTTACATACTCCTGAGCTGCACTCTTGCGGTCACACTCGTACTTGTCGCGCTGTTGCTCCCAAAAGTTCAGCAGCTTTTTGGCCTTTTCCTCGCACTTTTCATCTTTGATGAACTGATTGAGAATTTTAGGCATCTTGCTTTTGGAGCAAGTAACTAGCATAGGTAGGTAAAGATCCATCTCGAACCAGCTCTCACCTTCATGGCAGTAGCTGATGGTGATGTGGTCATCATCGTCATACATTGGCGTTCAATCCTCCAAAATCAGCGGCGGCGCTGTTGTACGGCTCGCGCGTATCAGATTCGTCAACCAGTGTCGGCTTGCCCATTGGGCGGTCAATTTGATCAGCCAGCAGTTCGGCAAACTTTTTCTTGCCGAGCCGCTTTTCCAATTCGGACAAGGAGACAGGCTTGCGGTCATAGAGCATAGCCTCATCATACCCAGCCTTGATAAGCGTCTGGAACGCGGCATCGGTATCGTGGAACGCGCGGACGCTACGACCAGCAACGACTTTCCATCCAGGAATTTCACCGCCGTCAAGGATGGTCTGCTGGGCATAGGCTTTAAGGTCATCATACCAACTCACCAAAAACTGGCCACGCGTCAGCAGTTGACCGATTTCTTCATCAGTCAGCGCTTTTTGCAGTCCCATTGCGCGGCGCGTGATGTTGTCTTTTGGCTCATCGGCGGGGACGCGGCCCATAGGCACACAGGCGGCGAAATCTTCCAGAGCTGTGTTGACGTTGGCACGGGCACGGCATTTTGCCTTGCCCCGGCAAAATTTGCAGTGTTCACCGGGAACAAATACGCCGGGACCGTTGAACGCCTCCACAGCGAGGGGATGGATTTCAGCGCCCCACGCCAACAGGTCATCCACGGTCATCTCATCCTCGGATGGGTCAGCGCTGATGCGGGGCTGGATGATGGTCATGCGCACCTTTTTGATGGTGTCACCGTACAAGGGTCTGTACTTTGCAAGGGCACCAAGGGCGTAAAGCCGCATCTGCGGATTGCCCACGGCATCCACACAGACACCCTTGCCATGTTTGTAGTCAAAAATGTTCAGTGTGTCATCACCAATCATCACGCAATCACAAGTACCGAAACCCTCCGGCACGACATCAGAAAAGTCCACCTGCTGCTCCGTCATAATCGCCGGAGGATTGGTGTAGCCCAGCGCCTTTTCCATAATCCAGTCACAGTAGATTTTGGCGCAGGTCAGCATTTCGGGCTGATAGAGCTTGTGCTGCTGCAGGGAGCGCAGTTCCTCCGCCATCGCGTCTGCATCGCTGTGGGTCTTGACGAACAGTTCGCAAATGCTGTGCGCCAGCGTTCCCTCCTCGGCATAGATGCTCGTACTGGCCGGGAATTGCGCCTCAAACGTGGGCGACGCGGTACAGGCCAGATAGCGGTACGCATTGGACGCGCCACACTTGGCGTGAATTTCAGGGCTTGCCATAATGGCCCTCCCTTAAATCTTTGCGCCAAGGGCGCGGAGATCCGCGGCCACATTGGGCAGCATATTTTCGGGAATTTGGGTGACAGCCTGAACGCCATACTTTGCAAGGATGCCCTGCAGCTGCATTGCAAAGGCAGGGTTGCTGTTCATCAGCGGCATGGCGGCGTTGATGATCTGCTCACAAGTGATACCCTGCTGAGACTGTGTCGGCGCAGCGGGCGCAGCAGCGGGCTGGGGGATAAACTGCTGGGTCACGGGAGCGGCAGGCGGGGTCATCACGGGAGCGGCAGTTGCAACAGGCTGCTGCATCATAGGCGCGGCCACAGGAGTGGCGGGGATGGCCTGCTGCACCGGGGCAGCCGCGGGTGCCTGTACAGGCTGAGGGGCCGCGGCGGGCTGTTCAACGGGCACCGGGGATCCGACAGGTTCAGAATGGGCAGGAACAGAAACCGCAGGTGCGTCCGGGGCAGTCTTGGCAGCGACTTTCTTGCTGCGGGAGTTTTTTGCCGGAGCGGCGAGGGCATCAGTGCCCTTGCTTTCGATGGCATCGGCCAGATGGTTGATAGCGGTGCTCAAATCGGGAGCATCAACGGTTACTTTCAGTTCAATCATGGTGTTACCTCCAAAAAATTTATTTGACGTGGGCATCGTTGCCCTTGTCGTAATTGAAAACGGGGAGAGCTTTGTCATCAATGATGGCGGTGAGGATCAAGGCGGCCCAGCTGATCAAGAGCCGTGATGCGTTGATGTCATCGCCCAGCATGATGTGAACGACCGGATCCATCATGGCAAAGTACATAGAAACCTCGCCAACACAGAAAATCAGGATACGGCCTACAACGTTCAACGCTTTATTCATGTTCAGCCTCCTGCTTTGCTTCCCAAGCTTCATACGCGGCAAGGTTTTTAGGATCAGAGTAGAATTTCTTGCAGGCTTCAAGAAGTGTTTGACCCAAAACGCGGGCTTCTTTTTCAGGGATTTGGTCGAAGTTGAATTTGATGCTTTCCATTACTGTCACCTCTTGTTCAAAAGAGTGATAAATAATCACCCTTTTGCGAAAAAAATTTCCTCTCGTTCTTGTGAGGACAAGGACAATTCATCAGACAGTGCGCGGATTTCGCTAGCCTTAAATTCACTAATGCCATTCAACTTGTTATACAGCCCTTGTTCCGATATACCGAGTTTTTTTGCGAGATCACGTTTTGAAATTTGCGAACGAGTAATCGCAATTTCAAGCATTAAACTATTGAACATTCAATCAACCCTCCTCTCTGTTCTGTTGGAAAGTGATTATTTATCACTACACGCATCATAACACTAAGGTGATTATATGTCAACAACTTTTTTGAAAAAAATAAAAAAAACTTGATTTTTAATCACACTTATAGTAGAATACTGTATAAAGAAAAATTTAGACATTACGATGTATGGAGGTTTATATGGATTCCATAGGTGATAGAATTAAGCTATGTCGAAAACGGCTTGGAATTTCGCAGGCTGCACTTGCTGAGGCGGTCGGATATGGAACGCGCTCAACTATTGCGAAAATCGAAGCAGGCAAAATCGACCCGTACCACAGTAAAATAGTTGCACTTGCACGAGCATTAAAAACCACACCTGAGTATTTAATAGGGTGGACAACAGATGATTATGATTGGGATAATGACCCGGATAATCGACTTGACGCTATTCCAGACAGCATAAGAAATGAGCTAAATGAAAAGCACCAAGGCAACAGCCGCCTCATGTGGGATGATTGGCAGGCAATGGAACAAGATGCTGCGCAAGAGGCAGCGAAAAATACGGCTGTCCCGAAAGGCTTCGTACCAATGCCTGCAATGAGCACTGTGCCGCTGATTGGCACGATTGCCTGTGGCACTCCCATTCTCGCGGAAGAAAATGTTGAAATGTACATCAGCGTACCATCTATGTGGCGGGCAGACTTTGCCCTCATGTGTAAAGGGGATTCAATGTCTCCGACTATTTGTGATGGTGATCTGGTGTGCATCCGCTCACAGTTGACAGCGGCAAATGGACAAATTACGGCAGTATTGATTGATGACGAAGCAACGCTAAAACGGTTCTATCGTCATGGAGATACAGTAATCTTGCATCCGGAAAACCCTCGCTTCACACCAATGACCTACACAAAAGAAGAAATTAACGACTTGCGTATTGAGGGCGTGGCTGTTGGCATCTGCCGTGGCCTGCCAGAATATAACACGGAAGTTTAATGCTCCAATAACGAAGCGGAGGTATAAAACATGGTTACAATTATCTCAATAATTATTGTGGTAGCGCTGTATATGATGCTCGGCATTGCGGTGGTAGCAGTAGCATTTATGCTTTCTCTTTTCCTTGCCATAGGATGCGCCCTTGCAAAGCGTAAAATTGCGAAAGTCAGACCATCAGAACGAGTATGCCCAATGTGCGGCGGCCAGCGCATAAAATTTAAGTATGTGAGCAGTGGAACAACTGGTACGGGCAGATCTACAAGAGTTGCTAATGTCAGATTCGCATCGGGGGAAAAGAAAATTCAGCGTAAAAACATGGCTTACTGCGAAGATTGCGGATACACTTTTGACTTCACGACACAAAAAGACCTCGATGAAGAGTATAAAAAGTTCAATAACGGAGAAATTGGGTCTATAGCGGCAACAGTAATATTCGGCATTTTGTTTATTGCGGTTTTGGGTTTCCTAAAATAGCAATCATTTTCCAATTCTGACTTGGCTTTTTAAGCACAAAATTAAAGCCTTAATTGCAAATGTAAGCCTATTTTCGTTAAATGGGGGTGTGGTATTTTGAGCTCAGTAGATAAAACAGCCGTAATTTATGCGCGGTATTCGTCCCATGGACAGACCGAGCAATCCATCGACGGGCAGATTGCAGCGGCGCAAAAATATGCAGAGGGCAAAGGCTACACGATAATCCACATCTATGCGGATCGGGCGATGACCGGGCGTAATGATGATCGAGAGCAATTTCAAAAGATGCTGTCCGATACCGCAACGCATCAATTCGGGGTAATCCTGCTGTGGAAGATTGACCGATTCGGGCGCAACCGTGAAGAAATCGCCTTTAACCGTTACCGCTGCAAAAAGAACGGGGTTAGGGTAGAGCGCGTTGCAGAGGATGTGCCGGACGGCCCGGAGGGCGTTATTCTGGATTCCGTGCTTGAGGGCATGGCAGAATATTACTCGCTCCAACTAGCGCAGAACGTGCGCCGGGGCCAGCGTGAGAGCGCTAAAAAGTCGCAGTCAAACGGCGGTACACGAATGATAGGTTACAAAGTCAATCCCGATACCAAACGATATGAGATCGACCCAGATACGGCCCCCTTTATAACTGAGGTTTTCCGGCGGTATGCGGGGGGCCAAACAATGGCCGAAATCGCGGCCTGGCTCAATGCTCAGGGCCTTAGAGCAACACGGGGCGGTATGTTTACCGTTAATAGCCTTCATCGGCTGCTGAAAAACGAAAAATATACCGGCGTGTATATATTCCGCGATATCCGTAATGAGGGCGGTATGCCGGCATTGATTGACCGTGCTACGTTTGATAAGGTACAGGAGATGCTCAAGGTCAACCGCCGTGCTCCATCAAGAGTGTGGTCAAGAGCAGAATACTTGCTGACCGATAAATTATTCTGTGGCCATTGTGGAGCGCCAATGGCTGGGGTAAGTGGTCACGGGCATACTGGAGTAAAGCATAACTATTACACCTGCCTAAACCGTAAAAGAAAAAAATCATGTACGAAAAAGTCTGTGCGTCAGGATGTTCTTGAGCCATTGGTGTTAAAGTCTATCAGAAATTTATTACAAGATGATGCTACACTGAAATACATCGCAGATAGAGTGTGGGCTGAATACGAACGCAGTGATACTTCTGGCGATACCATCAGGGCGCTGGACAGACAGATTGCGGATGTAGATAGAGCGCTTTCCAATGTGATGAAAGCCATCGAAATGGGCATTATCAATGAAATGACAAAAGCCCGCATGGATGAACTGACCGAACAAAAGCAAGCCCTCAGCGCTGCCCGCGCGGATGCGGGGCTGGCCAGGGGCTTTAAGCTCACACGGAATATGATCCTATACTTTCTGCGAAAAATGGCCGCTATGGATATCTCGGATCGGGACAGTCAAAAACGACTAATTAAAACCTTTGTCAATGCTATCTATCTGTACGATGACCATTTCGATATCGCTTTCAATTACACCGAAAACGGAAAGGTAATTGTGAAGATGCAGGAAATTGACGATGCATCGACTGGAGGAGCGTTCGGATGCTGTGCGCAGTGTCCCACCAAAGTAAAAACACCCGCCGTACCCCGGCGGGTGTTTTTGTTTTGGTGCTCCGTGAGCTGCTGAGGAGTCGAACAGGGCGGCAGTACCGCAGTACCAGCCCGATGGCCGATGCGGAACGCGGATGCCGTGCGTTCGTCATCCTCGGTGGAATCACTCTCATTATACCAGTGGTTTGCCCGGTGTTTGAATGCCCTGCGAACAGCACGCCCGCCCCTCATGCAGGGCAGGCATAAAAAAACACGGTGCGTGTGCATCGTGGTTTCAACAAATGTTGGCGCGGCCATTACGGCACAATTTCCACGCCGGGCAAAACGTCCATGTAAAAACACAGCCGGTACTGATGCGGGCAGATATAATTCACCTTGAACTGTTCCGGGCCGGTCACTGCGGTCAGCATGGCCAGCATAAAAACAAGCAGCTTCTTCATTGCGTTCTCCTAAAAATGGGCATGAAAAAACCACGGTGCGCGTGCATCGTGGTTCAATGAATGAACAAGATTAAATACGACCCTGCTCTTTTAATTTTGCAACTTCCTCAGGTGTCAATTTCCGAAATTTGACAGGCTCTTTTGCCCATGCTTCCTGGCGCTCCTGCCAGGCAAGCTCGCCTTCCGTCATATGTTTGCTATCTTTCATATGTTTGCTATCTTTCATGGCAAAGTCACCTCCAACACAACTTCTTTTTCTTTTAATAATAATACTCTATACAAGGTGTCTTTGTCAAATAAAAGTTCTCGTTGCTCCTTGAATTTGCTCAACGGTTCAACATATCCAGCCAGAGAACCCGACCTCGCACAAATTGTAATACGAAAGTCTTTTTTCAAAGAGCCGCTTTTCACTACGGATGTGCTGTAAAATTGTCCGGGGCAAACAATATCTCCGACATGCATCCCGTCGAAAGGATTGAATTCCATTGCCCGATAACACAAAACATCATGCTCCAAGGGACTGCGTTTTAATGCATCAGAGATTCGCTCAGCGTACATGCGCAGATGGGCATCTTCTTCGGAATCGCCGCGCAGCATTCGGTTGATGCGTTCAAAAAAACGGTTCGGTCTCTGATCTCCGGGGTTATATGTATATTTTTGTATAGCGTCTTGTTCGACCGCAGAGAGCTTATCAATCCACGGCTGGGCCTCTTTACGGAGAACATCGACCACCTGATTTTCAGGGAGCGGATTAAAGTTTGAGATTTTTGGTAAGGCATTCTTCACGGCATACGCCGCCCTTTTCTGTGCGTTGATGCGTTCCTTGTTGGCCGCATAATTCACCCGCCGCATCTTGTTGATGTCTCCGCCTGCATCCCGGTACTGTTTCAGGTACTTGTCCGGGTCATACCCGGCCACGGTGGTGTTGTGGTCGAACCGGATGGCAAACTCACAGTCACAGTTGGCGTGGATGTGGTCGGCGTGGCCGCCTTTCAGCACCTTGCTGCTGGCTTTCTGCCAGCCGTTGCTTGCCAGTGTGATGCAGAACGGGCAGGTGTCCCCGTGCGGCACCCATGCCCACTCGGCCCCGTCCCGGACAGCGTTTTTCAGGGTGGTATCGGCCCCGGCACGCTTGACCAGGCGGCTGACGCGGCCGGGTTTTGGTTCTTGGTGGCGTTCACCATGCGGGCCACCTCGCCGTAATCTGCCGGTTCGGCAGGCTCCGCTGCGAGCGTCCAGCTCGGCCAGGCGTTCGTCTGTGTAGTTGCGGACAGATACGCCGGGATAGAACGGGTAAAAGTTGTGGCGGCAGCACCAGCCGCACAGGCCCGGCCCGGTGCCGTAACCGGTAGCGACTTCAAAATCCTCGTACCGCTCACCGTCATGCACCACAGCGCCGCCGCGGTGGTAAACCCTGCCGTGCCACACCGCATGGGTGGGGCGGGCGCCTTCGTGGGCGGTCACCTCCACAAACTCGCAGTCCATCTCTTCCATGCGGGCCAGCTGCAATATGCGGTCAAAAGCAGGCATAAAAATACCACGGCGCAGAATTTGCATGCGCTGAATACTCTGGGCGGTGATCTTCCTGTATCTTGGGCTGGTTCTTTCGGTGTAGCATTGTTTTTCTCGGATTGCAAGGCACCTGCCACCGCAGCCGTCCGTTTCCCGTTCCGCCGTTTACAAAAATATTTTTGAAATAGGGCTTGCTTTTTCCATCTTATCCTGCTATAATAATCAAGCGCTGTTAAGGCAGAGGCAAAAATGAATATGGGAGCTTTCCCGAGTGGCCAATGGGGACAGACTGTAAATCTGCTGCTTAATGCTTCGGTGGTTCGAATCCACCAGCTCCCACCAAAAAGCTGTGGCAAAAATGTGCCACAGCTTTTTTTGTTGTATCGCTAAAAAACGACGAGCTCATCAGCCCCTTTTTTCAAACGTTTTTTACAGTGTTGTCCAACACATAAAGAGGAAAACCACAAATGTGCACTCAAGAATTAAAAATTGGCACAATTCCGGCTGTACTGTACGGCGAACCGGCCCCCAACATCTGGTTGTTCGTGCATGGCCAGGGCGGTAATAAAACGGAAGCCGCAGCATTTGCGGCGCTTGCCGCCCCAACCGGCTGGCAGGTGCTGGGCATTGACCTGCCGGAACATGGAGACCGCACGGGGGAAACTGACTTTACTCCCTGGCAGGTGGTGCCGGAGCTGCAAACGGTGCTGGCCTATCTGCAGCAGCACTGGCAGGGGGTTCGGCTGCGGGCCAACAGCATCGGGGCCTATTTTTCCATGCTGGCTTTTGCCGGGGCAACGATTGAAAAAGCGCTGTTTGTTTCGCCGATTGTGGATATGGAGCGGCTGATCTGTGATATGATGCAGTGGGCAAAAGTAACGCCGGAGCAGCTTTGCGAAAAAGGTGAGATCACCACAGAATTTGGGCAGACCCTTTCGTGGCGGTACCTGTGTTGGGTGCGCCAACACCCGCTGGATGGCTGGCAGATCCCCACAGCAATCCTGTACGCCGGGCAGGACACCATGACAAGCCGGGACACGGTGACGACGTTCGCCCAAAAACACCATGCGGAACTGACGGTATACGAACCGGGCGAGCATTGGTTCCACACCCCGGCTCAGCTAGATGCCATGCAAACCTGGGAGCAGGCACACCGGTAAGAGTCGCTCAAGGCTTGAACCATGAGAAAGAGAGAGGAAAGACCATGGCCATTACAATGTTGGCGGGGTACTTGGTTATTATCAACGCGGCGGCGCTGCTGATGATGGCGGAGGACAAACGCCGAGCCAAGCGGCACCAGTGGCGCGTGCCGGAAGCCGCACTGTTTGGCGCAGCCCTGCTGGGCGGCAGCGCCGGGGCATGGGCGGGCATGTATCTGTTCCACCACAAAACCAAGCACTGGTATTTTGTGGTGGGTATGCCGCTGATTCTGGCCGCACAGCTGGCCGCTGGGGTGTGGCTGGCAGGGAACAGCGGCCTGGTTTGAACAATCGGAACGCTCTGCCGGAGCAATAACGGTGCCGCAGCACCGGGACCCCGGCAGAGCATTTGACTTTTTGGGTTAGCCATGATAAACTAATGGTGCCTGATCAAAACAAACAAGGCGTTCCCCAGAAAAAAATTGCGACGGTTCGGCAACGCACCGCCGTTTTTATGAATCGAATGTTAGTCAAGTCTAACATTTGTTGAGCAAGGAAGTGCAAAAAAGCTCAATGTCAAAACAAACCGATAACAAGCAATTCTGGCGGCGGTGGGCCAGCTGCTATGGCCCGCTGATGCAAAGCAGCGAGCCGCTGTATGCTGCCATTGCGCAGCAGATGCAGCCGCACCTGACGCCGGAAATGAACGTGCTGGAACTTGCCTGCGGGTCCGGCCAGCTCAGCTTCCGGCTTTCCCGCCTGGTGCGGGACTGGGAGGCTACGGATTTTTCGCCCAAAATGATCGCCCAGGCAAAGCTGAAACCCCGCGGGGCGGGGCTGCACTTTTCGGTGCAGGATGCCACCAGCCTGCCCTATGCGGACGAAACCTTTGATGCGGTGCTGATCGCCAACGCCCTACACATTATGCCCCGGCCGGAAAAGGCTCTGGCAGAAATTTACCGGGTGCTCAAGCCCGGCGGCCAGCTGTTTGCCCCAACCTTTGTGCATGGCGAGGTACCCCGCACCCGGCTGCGCATGCTTGCCATGCGGTGCGCGGGGCTGCAAATCTATAACAGCTGGATGGTGCCGCAATACCTGGCATTTTTGCAGGCGGGCGGCTTTGCCGTGCAGGAACATGCCCTGCTGGGGGATACCCTGGCCCCGCTGTGCTATGCCCGCGCTGTGCCGGACAAAACGCGCGTGACACAGCGCTGAAGCAATCCACCCCAGAACAGAACGATATAATGAAAGGCTGATACAAGCCCGAAATGCGTGAGCAGATCCGCACCGTTATGCGCTGGAGCGGCCCCCGCATGCTGTTCGTCCACCCCGTGCTGGCCGTCCGGCATATGAAGGAAACGATGAAGGCGAAGAAGAGTTAGAAGTTAGCAAAACGCGCACAGCGCTGGATGAACCAGACGCTGTGCGCGTTTTTGTGTGGTGAAAGTCAAAAAAACGCTGTAGGGGGCGAATATGATTCACCCGCAAAGAAACGTGAAATTTTGCCGCAAACCGAAAAATGGTTTGTAGGGGACGATGCTTGCATCGTCCCAAATGACGGGCTTTACCGGATATATTACCACATCATTCCCCGCACGACCGTGGGCGCACAATGTGTGCCCCTACGGGTGGGATATGCGTTAAATAATGATTCCCCGCTGTAAAGTATTCGGTAGGGAACGGTCTATCTCCGGTCTAAGAGCCGGGGCATTGCCCCGGTTGGCCTCCGAAGCGCACCTGCGGGCGCAGTGACCGTTCCGTGGCCTAACCATATATGGCGTAAAGAAATTTTATAGCAAATCCCGATATGCGGCATAATTGCCTGCGATTACCCGATAAATATATATCTGTCCGGGACGTCGAGGACGCCGTCCCCTACAAGTTATGGAAAGAGCATTATGAATTTGTAGAGTGTGGTAAGGTGCAGGTCCGGCGTGGTCGGTTGACCACGCCCTACAGAATGGGGGAGACTAAGGTGAATACCAAAGGCAACACCGCACAATTCCCGCCTTGCGGCTTAAGCACCGCTCCGGCAGCTGCGGCACGGCATCTGCGTTGCCAAAATGCTCGATAAGACATCCAGTATTATCTGCGCTTTTGGCTTGGCATCTGCCGCACCTCGCTCGCCGTATCGGCACTTAGAATTATGCGGTATTGCCCAAAATCCCAAGCCCATCCCCCGGCGGCCAGGGGGCTGGCCGCCCTACAGCTTGCCTTCACACGAATATCTCCCCAAAACCAAAAGTCCGGTACAAGCCAAAAAACTTGTACCGGACTTTTATCTTATATTATTGGTATTATATGATTAAAGTTTCTTCGGTTCTTTCTTTTCAAAGAAGGAATAAAACAACCCCCGTAAAACCAATCAGATGCGCTCCAAAATGGCGTCACCCATGGCGGTGCAGCCAACCTTGGTGCAGCCGTCGGCCATCATGTCGGCGGTGCGCAGGCCGGCATCCAGCACGGCGTTCACGGCGCTTTCAATGGCGTCAGCCTCAGCGGCCATGCCAAAGCTGTAGCGCAGCATCATGGCGGCGGAAAGGATGCAGGCAATTGGGTTGACCATATCCTGCCCGGCAATGTCCGGGGCAGAACCATGGATGGGCTCGTACAGACCGCAGGTGGTGGCACCCAGGGAAGAGGACGGCACCATGCCAATGCTGCCGGTGATCTCGCTGGCTTCGTCGCTCAGAATATCGCCAAACATGTTCTCGGTCACAATCACGTCAAACTGGCTGGGGTTCTTGCAGATCTGCATGGCGCAGTTGTCCACAAACATCTCGCTGTACTCCACTTCGGGGTACTCGGCCTGCAGGCGATGCATCACGGCACGCCACAGGCGGCTGGTATCCAGCACGTTGGCTTTATCCACACAGGTCAGCTTTTTGCGGCGCTTCATGGCAGTTTCAAAGCCAATGCGGCCAATGCGCTCGATCTCGTGCTCCGAGTAGGGCATGCTGTCAATCGCAACTTTTTCGCCGTTCTGCTCAATGGTTTTGTGCTCGCCAAAATACACGCCGCCAATCAGCTCACGCACCACAATAAAGTCGATGCCTTTGTCCACGATCTCTTTCTTCAGCGGGGAAGCATCCGCCAGCTGGGGCCAGATCCTGGCCGGGCGGTTGTTGGCGTACAGGCCCATACCGGCGCGCAGGCGCAGCAGGCCTTTTTCCGGGCGCTTGTCACCGGCCATGCCCTCCCACTTGGGGCCGCCGACGGCGCCAAGCAGAACGGAATCCGAGGCCAGGCACTTGTCCAGCTCGCTCTGGGGCAGGGGATCGCCAAACTTGTCAATGGCTTCGCCGCCCATGTAAGCGCGGGTGTAGGTAAAGGTGTGGCCAAACTTTTCAGCAACTTTGTCCAGCACGCGCACTGCCTGGGTCACGATCTCCGGGCTGGAGCAGTCGCCATAAATCAGGGCAATGTTTTTCTGCATCTTACTTTCCCTCCTGGATGCTCTTCATCAGGCCGCCGGCCTTGATGATCTTCTGGATAAACGGCGGGAACGGCGCAGCCTGGAAGGTCTGGCCGGTGGTTTCATCAGTGATCACGCCGGTGTCAAAGTTGATGGCAACCACATCGCCCTCGTTGATGGCCTCGCTGGCGGCGGGGCATTCCAGAATGGGCAGGCCGATGTTGATGGCGTTGCGGTAGAAGATACGGGCAAAGCTCTTGGCAATCACGCAGTCAATGCCGGCGGCCTTGATGGCAACGGGGGCATGCTCGCGGGAAGAACCGCAGCCGAAGTTTTCGCCGCCAACCATAATGTCACCGGCCTTTACGCGGGTCACAAAGGTCTTGTCAATGTCCTCCATGCAGTGGGCGGCCAGCTCGGCGGGGCTCTGCGTGTTCAGGTAACGGGCGGGAATGATCACATCGGTGTCAATGTTGTCACCGTACTTAAAAACAGGTCCTTTTGCGTTCATGCTTCTACCTCCCTGGGGTCAGTGATGTGGCCGGTCAGTGCGCTGGCGGCGGCGGTGGCGGGGCTTGCCAGATAAATTTCAGAGGTAACGTGCCCCATGCGGCCGACAAAGTTGCGGTTGGTGGTGGAAACGCAGCGCTCGTACTCGGCCAGAATACCCATGTAGCCGCCCAGGCAGGGGCCGCAGGTGGGGGTGGAAACAATGCAGCCGGCATCAATAAACGCTTCGGTGTAGCCGCGCAGGATGCACTCTTTGTAAACAGCCATCGTGGCGGGAATGATGATGCCGCGCACACCCTTGGCAATGTGCTTGCCTTTCAGCACGTTGTAAGCGGCTTCCATATCCTCAATGCGGCCGTTGGTGCAGGAACCGATCACTACTTGGTCAATCTTGATGTCGGCACCCTCCTTGGCAAGGTGGGTGTTCTCCGGCAGGTGGGGGTAGCTGACGGTAGGCTCCAGGGTATCCAAATCGATCACCACGGTGCGCTCATATTCGGCATCGGGGTCGGCTTCGTATTTGGTCCAGGGACGCTGGCTGCGGCCCTTCAGGTATGCTTCGCAGGCTTCGTCCACCGGGAAAATGCCGTTTTTGGCACCGGCTTCAATGGCCATGTTGCAGATGCACAGGCGGTCCTCCATGGTCAGGCTCTTAACGCCCTCGCCCACAAATTCCAGGCTCTTGTACAGCGCGCCGGAAACGCCGATCTCGCCGATCAGGTGCAGGATCACGTCCTTGCCGCACACAGGGGCGTGGATGGCACCTTTCAGCTCAACCTTGATGGCGGCAGGCACCTTGAACCATGCCATGCCGGTTGCCATACCGGCGGCCATATCGGTGGAGCCAACGCCGGTGGAAAACGCGCCCACCGCACCGTACGTGCAGGTGTGGCTGTCGGCACCAATGATGCAGTCACCGGCGGTCACAATGCCCTTTTCGGGCAGCAGGGCATGTTCAACACCCATCTGGCCGACATCATAAAAGTTGAGGATATCATATTTGTTGGCAAACTCACGGCACTGCTTGGACTGCTGGGCACTCTTGATATCCTTGTTGGGCACAAAGTGGTCCAGCACAATGTTCACGCGGGTTTTATCAAACACCGAGTTGAACCCGGCTTTCTCGAACTCATTGATGGCAACCGGGGTGGTAATATCGTTGCCAAGCACAATGTCCAACTTGGCATTGATGAGCTGCCCGGCCGTTACCGAAGCTTCGCCGCAATGCGCAGCGAGGATCTTCTGTGTCATGGTCATTCCCATAGATTTCTGCTCCTTTTGCTCTGACGTATATCTTACGAATTAAAGAATAAGTAATAATGAATAAAGAATAATGGTGGTGGATCGCGGCGCACAAGCGCCGCTCAAAAACGGAGATAAACGATAACCCGGAGGCAGGCACAGCGGGACGTGTCGCACATCATATCCAAACCGTGCCGCAGGCACACCATCATTTTTAATTATTCTCTATTCTTTTTTATTTGCAACCTTATTGGTTATTGATTGCACTGACCAGCGCGCGGATACCGGCAACGATGATATCGGTGTGGGTGCCGCAGCCCCAGGTCTCCTTGCCGGATGCCCATTTCAGGCCCACATAGCAGCAAGCGCGGGAGTCGGTATCATTGTCCAGTGCGTGCTCGCTGTAATGCACCAGGGTGAAGTGCATACCGGTGGTCTGCTCGATGGCGTTAGCCACAGCATCCAGACGGCCGTTGCCGACAGCATCGCAGGTAACGGGAGCGTTGCTGCCGTTAGCCACGGTAATATGGGCGGTAATGGTAGAATCCGGGTTCTGGGTAAAGTGTGCTTCCGGAACATTCAGCGGGGTCTTGTTGTTCAGGTAAGCGCGCTCGAACACATACAGCACTTCCTGGACGCTCAGCTCTTTGTGCTCGTGGTCGGATACATCCTTTACGCGGTAGCCAAGGTCTTCCCGCATGCGCGGCGGGGGATTGTAGCCGTAATTCTGCTGCAGCAGGAAGCCGATACCGCCCTTGCCGCTCTGGCTGTTGATGCGGATGACGTCGGCATCGTAAGTGCGGCCAATGTCATGCGGGTCAATGGGAATGTACGGGCAGGTCCACTCGTGCAGGTTATGCTCCTTGCGCCAGGTCATGCCCTTGGCAATGGCGTCCTGGTGGCTGCCGCTGAACGCAGCAAACACCAGGGAACCGGCATACGGGCTGCGCTCGTACACATGCATGCGGGTCACGCGTTCATACGTTTCGCAGATGGCCGGCATGTTGCTGAAGTCGAGGTGCGGGTCCACGCCGTGGCTGTACATATTCATGGCCAGGGTGATGGCATCCACGTTGCCGGTGCGCTCGCCGTTGCCGAACAGGCAGCATTCAATGCGCTGGGCACCGGCCAGAACAGCCAGCTCGGCATCTGCCACGCCGCAGCCGCGGTCGTTGTGGGGGTGGGTGGACAGGATCACGCTGTCGCGGTACTTGAGGTGCTTGGAGCACCATTCAATTTGGTTGGCGTAAATGTGCGGCATGCTCATTTCCACCGTGACCGGCAGATTGATGATCATCGGGCGGTCCGGGGTGGGCTGCATCACATCCAATACGGCGTTGCAAACCTCAACGGCGTATTCCGGCTCGGTGCCGGTAAAGCTTTCGGGGCTGTATTCAAACAGGAAGTTGCCCTCGTATTCTTCGCTCAGCTTTTTAACCAGCTTTGCGCCGTCAACAGCGATTTGCTTGATCTCTTCCTTGCTCTTTTTGAACACCTGCTCGCGCTGGGCAACGCTGGTGGAGTTATAAAAGTGGATGATGGCGCGCGGCGCACCCTTAACGGCCTCAAATGTTTTACGGATGATATGGTCACGGCACTGGGTCAGCACCTGAACGGTGACGTCGTTCGGGATGCGGTTGCCATCGATCAAGGCGCGCAGGAAGTCGTACTCGGTCTCGGACGCTGCCGGGAAGCCGACCTCAATCTCCTTAAAGCCGATCCTGATGAGCATATCATAAAATTCAAGCTTTTCTTCCAGATTCATGGGAACGATCAAGCTCTGGTTGCCATCGCGCAGGTCTACGCTGCACCAGGCGGGAGCCTTTTCGATATGGTCTTTCTGGGGCCATTCATAGACATGGCCGGGCTCAACCGGCGGGGGATAATAACCTACATGATACTTTGTTGCGTCCATCATTTTTTATTGCCTCCATCAAAGTTTGTCTGCCCCTGAAAACCGGACAAAATAAAAATCCCGTCTCTCAAAGGCGTTTCTACCTTTGAGAGACGGGATGTAAATTTTACAAATACCCGCGGTACCACTCTCATTGCCGCCAGGGGGCGGCCGCTCTGCACGATCGGCTGTTTTATAGAAAGCAAACAGTGAATCGCTCCTGCAAGATAACGGTCAGGTTCCGGCTGCACCTAACGCAAAGCGCTCAGCGCAGCTGCTCAGGGGCCAGTGACGCAAAACCTTCCGCACCGCCTTGCACCAACCGGCGGCTCTCTGAAGCTAAAAGGAGATTGCTTTTTCCCCATCATTGCATTTGTGAATTGATAACAATATGGATTCTAGCAGGTTTCACATTCTGTGTCAAGATGAATTTTTGGGATTTGAACAAAATGACGAGAATGGGGAAAACTTTTTGGGAAAAAGAGAAAAAGAAAAGTTATGGCAACACCGCACAATTCCCGCCTAGCGGCTTAAGCACCGCTTCGGCGGCTGCCGCACCTCGCTCGCCGTATCGGCACTTAGAATTGTGCGGTATTGCCTAAAAACAAAAACGCAGCACACGCTCTCCCCAAATCCCGTGTGCTGCGAAAAAACATATTCTATTTACTGCCGCACCGTGCTTAGATGGGTGGCCACCCACTTGATCAGCATATCCAGCGCCACCATGTTGCGGCCGCCTTCGGGCACGATCAAATCGGCTTTGCGTTTGCTGGGCTCCACAAACTGCTCGTGCATCGGCTTAACGGTGGTCAGGTACTGGTTCACCACGCTGTCCAGCGTGCGGCCGCGCTCCTTAACATCGCGTACAATGCGGCGCAGAATGCGCACATCGGCATCGGTATCCACAAACACTTTCATATCCATCATATCGCACAGCTCCTGGCTGGCAAAAATCAGGATGCCTTCCACGATGATGACCGGGGCCGGGTGTACCGTAATGGTCTTATCGCTGCGGTTGTGGATCGTGTAATCATATACCGGAACCTTCACACTTTCGCCGCGGCGCAAAGCCTGCAGGTGCTGCACCAGCAGCTCGGTATCAAAGGAATCCGGGTGGTCATAGTTCAGCTTGCAGCGCTCTTCATACGGCAGTTCGTCATGCCGCTTATAGTAGCTGTCGTGGTTGATCACGCTCACTTCATCCGCGCCAAAATGGTCCCGCAGGCGCTCCGTCAGGGTGGTTTTGCCGCTTCCGGTGCCGCCGGCAATGCCAATGATTATGCTTTTCATGCTTTCCTGCCTCGTTGTTCTTTATACTTCAAAACTGATTTCACGCCCGTGCGGATGGTAAGCACGGTACTTGACCCCCGCCATGTTGAACAGCCGCCGCGAAGCAATGCTGGCGTTGGTATCATGGTATTTATCCGAAAGATAGATGATTTCCCGGATGCCGCTCTGAATGATGGCCTTGGCGCACTCGTTGCAGGGGAACAGCGTCACATACACCCGCGAACCGCGCAGATCGCTGTGGGCACTGTTCAAAATGGCGTTCAGCTCCGCATGGCAGACGTACATGTATTTGGTTTCCAGCTCGTCACCTTCGCGGTCCCAGGGCATATCGTCATCATTGCAGCCGATGGGCATGCCGTTGTAGCCAAGGGAAAGGATCTTGTTTTCCGGGCTGACAATGCAGGCCCCTACCTGGCTGGAATCATCCTTGGAGCGCATGGCGGACAAAATAGCAATGCCCATAAAGTATTCGTCCCAGCTGATGTAATCCTTGCGTTTCATGCTGTATACACAACCTTCCGGCAGGCATGGATCCCATGCCCTTATTTTTTGCTTCTATTATACCGTTGCGCGGGCTGTGGTGCAACCCCTAATCCGCATGGTTGTGCTGTGCGTGCAGGTATTTGCAGCGGGTGGCTTCGCCGCCGCGCAGGTGGCGCTGGGCTTTGTTATACAGCAGCACGGCGCGTACCTCCTGCCAAAGGCCGGGGGCCAGGTGCTGCAGGCGGCACTGGTCCTTCCACACGGTACTTTTGCTCACGCCGAACACCTGCGCTGCCGCCCGCACGGTAGCGCCGCTTTGCACCAGATACCGCCCAATCTGCACGGCGCGCTCTTCGGGGTCACCTTTCATAGAACATGCCCTCCCAACCGTTTTTTCAACGGTATGCGGCGCGCCGTCGGTTTATGCGGGCAGTGCTGGCGGGCCGGGCGCCGGCATGGTACAATACGTTCAGAACAAATATTTTTTTCAAATGCTGAAACACTTTGCCCTCCCGGTTCGTTATCCCAGTGTAAGGCCTTGCAAAAACAAACACAGGAGAATGCCCCCATGTGCAGCATCAAAATTATTATCGTGGATAAAAACTGGAGATAAAACCGGGCCGCGCCCCACGGCCTGACCCAAAGGAGAACCCATGCTGGAAGAACTGTTTTGCGCCCACCGTGCGGAGCTGACCGCCTATTGCCGCGGGCTGTGCCGCAGTGATGCGGCCGCGCAGGATATGGTGCAGGAAGTGTTCCTGCGCGCATGGCAGAATATTGGTACATTGCAGGACCTTGGCCCCAGCCAGCGCCGGGCCTGGCTGTACCGCACGGCGCGCAACTTGTTTGTGGATGCCATGCGCCGTACCGCGCGGGAAGCCGCCGCCCTGCCAGAGCTGGAGCCAGAACCGGAAACGCCGGATCCGGATTTTGCCGAAGCGGAAGCCCGCCGCCTGTTGGAATTGCTGACCCCGGCGGAGCAGGAGCTATTCCGCAAGCGCTACCTGGAAGGCTACACCGCAGCGGAACTGGGAAAAATGTACGGTTTGCCGCCTGCCACCGTGCGCACCCGGCTGGCCAAAGCCCGCCGATACTTAAGCCAATTATTGATGGAGGAATAAACGATGCCGAATAAACTACTGATTAAAGCAAACTTTTGCGACCTGCGTAACGTGAAAGAAGAAACCCTTGCCGCCTATGATGTCATTGAAGTGCGGGCCAATGTGGTGGTGCTGAACGACCGCGCAAAAGAGCTGATTGCTCGTTATCCCGTTACCTTAAAATGTGACCTGGCAACGGACAACCCGAATATTGCCCTGCGCAGTGTGAACGGCGTGGCGGAGGTCACCCCCTGCGATGTACCCGAAGCAGACACAGTGCTGACGGTGAACGGCGAACTGAAAATTGCTTCCGGCTCGGCCGAAGTGCTGGCGCGGTATCTGCAGATTACGGTAAACGGGCAGGTATACTGCCCGCGCAGCCTGAGCGGAAAGCTGGGCAATGTGGCAGTGAACGGGCAGATCATCACCTGGCCGGACGGTGCAGTGCAGCTGAAAAACACCGCCGTGCTGGACAGCACTTTTGCCCTGCGGGCCAAACCGGCCCTGTACTGGGCGGCCCGCTGTGTTGTGATGCTGGACCCCGCGCTGGATGTCGCTGCCCTGGCAAAGCAGGGGGTGCGGTTCGATACGCCCAGGGCAATTTTGGCCCAAAGCCTTGCCACACAGGCCGCCCCGCTGTTTGAGGATGATACCGACCTGGAAATTGTGCCGGACGGAACAGCCTACCTCAAGGATGATGCCGAACTGACCGCCGCGCTGATCCGCCGCAAGGGCAACAAACTGTATGTGGATGGCAGGCTGACCCTGACGGCGGAAAGCGCCGCCCTGCTGCCCCAGCTGGAATACTGCAAAGTGACCGGCACCGCCCTGGTGCCCGCCGCACAGGAGAAAGCATTTTCCGCCAGCTGTGTGCAGGCAGAGAAAGTTCAGACAGTGCGTGGCAGACTGTTGCAGGGCCAGGGCAGGGTACAGGTGGACTATTGGATGCTGGAGGCCCCGGACGGCCTTTGCGTAAAAGGGTGCGGCATGGTGGCGCTGACCCCGGAACTGGAACCGGAGCTGATTGCCGCAAAGCTGATGCTGTTGGAATGCGGCATGGTACAGTGCACCGCCGCACAAAAAGGTGCTGTGCAGCTGGTAGCCAAAGATGTGGGCTTTATCTCCGACGACAGCGGCAAGCCCACTGAGGACACGGATACTCACATGGTAAGGGCAGACCGATATGTGATGTGAGGGGACGGAACAATGAATAATGAATAGAGAATAATGCTTGTGTGACGCCCACCGCGTCACATTTGAATCAGGCCAGTCACTCCGGCAAAAAGTGTTCCGGCCAGAGCAACCCGCCTACCGCCTATTTTATTTGTGCCGCCCGCAGCGGCGCACTGACATGATTCTTTATTCTCTATTCCCTACTGTTTATCACGGGTAAGCACTTTTTTATACGCAAGTAATAACTTTGTTATATCCGGGGGTTTTCAGAACCGGGAAGATGCGGTATACTGGGCACAGAATACAAAACACGCGTGCTTAAAAATCCAAAGCCGCGCCAACAAAAAGGAGAATGCCTTATGAACCAGCATTATCTTCAGCTGTATGCCGATTTTATCGTCAAAGTCGGTGTCAATGTTCAGCCGCGCCAGAATTTTATCATCCGCTGCCCGGTCACCATGCCGGAGTTCGGCCATGCCTGCGTCAAAGCCGGGTATGAAGCCGGTGCTAAAAACTGCATCGTGCGTTGGGAGGATGACAAACTCAGCCGCCTGCATTATGAGTATGCCAAAGAGGAAGACCTGGCTGCCATGAAGCCCTATGAGCTGCGCAGCTACCTGGACTATGCCGAGGACCCGGATGGCTGCTGCACCCTGGCAATCCACGCCGCTGACCCCGAAGCACTGGCCGGGCTGGATGCCGCCAAGATCAACCGCGTCAACCTGGCCCGCCGCAAATTCCTGAAACCCTGGCAGGAATACACGATGAACGACCGTGTACAGTGGTGTGTGGCCGCTGTTCCGGCACCGTCCTGGGCCGCAAAAGTGTTCCCCGGCATCCCGGTGGAGGAAGCGATGGAAAAGCTGTGGGCACTCATCTTTGATGTCTGCCGCGTTTCCACCGGCGACCCTGTCAGCGCCTGGAAAGCCCATGTGGCCGAAGGCCGCCGCCACCGCGACCAGCTGAACGCCTGGAATTTGGATCATATCCACATGACCAGCTCCAACGGCACCGACCTGACCGTTGGCCTGGCAGATGATGCCACCTGGGAGGGGGCTTCCAGCAAGGCGGAAAACGGCACCGACTTTATCGCCAACGTGCCCACCGAGGAAGTGTTCTGCGCACCCCACCGTGAGCGGGTAAACGGCATTGTGTACGGCACCAAGCCCTATGTGTACAACGGCCAGCTGATTGAGGGCTGGCATGTGACCTTCAAGGACGGCAAAGTTGTTGAGCATGGCGCGGAGAAGAACGCCAGCCTGCTGGCTGAGCTGCTTTCCACCGACGAGAATGCCTGCCGCATTGGCGAAATCGCCCTGGTTCCGGCATCCAGCCCCATCAACCAGAGCGGCGTGCTGTTCTATAACACCTTGTTTGATGAAAATGCCGCCTGCCATATTGCTTTTGGCGCGGGCTATCCCACCAACATCAAGGGCGGCAGCAAGATGAACCGCACCGAGCTGCTGGCCAAGGGCCTGAACGATTCCGCTATCCATGAGGATGTCATGATCGGCGCGCCGGATACCAACGTCATCGGCACCACCAAGAACGGCAAAGAAGTGACGATCTTCACCAACGGTGAATGGGCATTCTGATACGGCAAAGCAGATGCCGCGGCCGTAACATAAAAAGCATAAAATTATAAGGCAATACCGCATAATTCTAAGTGCCGATACGGCGAGCGAGGTGCGGC
>OLRE01000378.1_pt1 | contig 55476 bp, 49 predicted proteins | sample 1672461 | NCBI WGS metagenome assembly OLRE01 (sample SAMEA3136688, study PRJEB25190) | human gut metagenome | biome: human gut; feature: human-associated habitat; material: faeces | place: Austria | collected 2013
GACTTAAATGGAGATATAAAAAGATGATTAAAGTATTATTCATTTGCCACGGCAACATCTGCCGCTCAACCATGGCAGAATACGTAATGAAAGATCTAGTAAAGAAAGCGAACCTGGAGTCATCCTTCTACATCGACTCCGCCGGAACCAGCAACGAAGAAGACGGCAATCCGGTTCACTACGGAACGCAAAACAAGTTAAGAGAAGAAGGAATCCCGTGCGGTAACCACAGAGCACGCCAGATGACGAAAAAAGACTATGAAGAATTTGATTACCTGATCGGCATGGAGCAGTGGAATATCCGCAACATCAACCGCATCATCCGGAAAGATCCGGAGCATAAAGTACATCTGTTACTGGAATATGCAGGAGAGGCAAGAGATATTGCAGATCCGTGGTACACGGGGAATTTTGATGTGACTTATGAGGATGTGAAAGAAGGCTGCGAGGCATTCTTGCAATATCTGATTGAGAATGAACCATTATATTAGAAACAATAGGAATAAACAATAAAAAGGAATCATCTTATGTATTCAGATAATTTTGCATACATTTGATGATTCCGTTACATTTTTTTGGAAATAATTTCATAGAATTTAACGTGATATAAACTCCGGGTATGATTTTACATAGATTTAACATAGATTTGATATAGGCTGCATACACCTTCGTTACAATAAGCCCGTAACGTCGAGGGAACATCATGTGTTCGAAAGAAACTGCCGGCGGCAGGTTCTATAGAAGACGAATGAAGGAGAATGGGAAAATATTATGAATGAAAAATTGCAGATAATATTCGGGCTTTTAGGAGGTCTGGCAGTCTTTATTTATGGAATGAATATGATGAGTGAGTGCCTGCAGAAAGCGGCAGGAGAAAAGATGAAAAGCATCCTGGCACTTCTGACTAAGAACCCGGTACTTGGGGTTATCGCAGGAGCACTTACTACAGCGGTATTACAGAGCAGTAGTGCGACAACCGTTATGGCGATCGGTTTTGTCAGTGCGGGACTTATGAGTCTTCCACAGGCAATCTCAATCATCTTTGGTGCGAACATCGGTACGACGATGACGGCGCAGATTATTGCATTTAAGATCAGTGATTACATTTATATCATTATTTTTATTGGATTTATCATTTCGTTTATTGCGAAATCTGAAAAAGTGAAAAGTATCGGTCAGACAATTTTTGCATTTGGTCTGTTATTCCTTGGAATCGAGACCATGGGAGATGTTATGAAACCGCTGGCATCCAGCCCAGTGTTCACGGACCTGATTGAAAGAGTAGCGCATATTCCGGTACTTGGGGTATTTGTCGGAACACTAATGACACTGGTAGTACAGAGTAGTAGTGCGACGATTGCAGTATTGCAGAACTTTGCATCACAGCCGGGACCTGACGGTGTGGCAAGTATGCTTGGACTTGCAGGTGCGATCCCGATCCTTCTTGGAGATAATATCGGTACTACAATTACAGCACTTCTGGCAAGTATCGGTCAGACAAAAGATGCGAAACGTACCGCAGTTGCACATTGTATTTTCAATATTTCCGGATGTCTGTTATTTATCTGGTTTGTGAAACCATTTGCAGCGCTGATCCAACACATTTCTCCGAAAGGACCAGAAGTTGAAGTGATCTCAAGACAGATTGCAAATGCGCATACATTATTCAATATTACAATGACACTGATCTGGGTCTGTCTGATCAAATTCATGGTGAAGATTGTTATGACGCTGATTCCGGATGGAAAAGCAGTCGATATGGATCCTGCAAAACCGGTATTTTTGGATGATAAGATCATAAGCCAGCCGGCAGCGGCACTTCAGCTGGTTGCAAAGGAAATCCTTCGTGTGAGCGAAATGGTTAAAGTGATTGTGGCAGATACGATCACAATTGTCAAAACAGAAGATATGAATGAACTGGAACCACTGCAGGAAAAAGGACTGCAGATTAAAAAACTGACGGATCAGATCACGGAATATCTGGCATCTTTGTTCTCGGCCGGAACGATGACAGAACAGCAGGCTGCACAGACGGCAAGTCTTATGTACATCTTAAGCGATGTGGAACGTATGGGAACGCTGAGTGTAGAAGTTGCCAAATGTGTACAGGAAAAGATTGAAAACAGATACAAATATACACCGGAAGCAATGGAAGAGTTGCAGAAAAGTCTGAAGACACTGGAGAAGATGTTTACCGATTCAATCAAGGCATTACAGGGTGATAAGTCAGTTCAGACAGAGAAGTTGATCAAACGGAAAGATAAGATTATGGATCTGGATCTGAAGATGCGAAAAGCACATGTACAGCGTGTCAATAAAGGAAAATGTAAAGCAAGCCTTACGGCACCATTTACGAATATCCTGCATCTGATCGATCGTATGGGAAACAGCTGTGTCAACCTTGCAGATGTTGCGTCTAATGAAATCAGTCTGAATTATTTTATGGTAAATTAAGAATATGAGATATAGAAAAGCCTTTGTGGATATTAAAATGATATCTGCAAGGGCTTTTTTGATCATCATGTGTTCTGTAGATAGCTAAGTATGCAAGAAAAATTGCCAGTGTTATTTGGGGTAAATACATAGAAAACAAAATTCGAGACATACTATAAAAGAAAAATAATGAAAAATACATGAAGAAAGACAAAGTATAAAAAGATAGCAAGCAATTTAAAAAGGAGGAAGTATCATGGACACATCAACATATGAAATTCTGAAGGAATGTAATTCTGGATGCCGGATGGCACTGAATAGTATCGAGCAGTTGGCGGTATATTTAAAAAGTCAGGAGCTTCAGGACTTGTTCTGTAAATATAAAGAAGACTATGAAAAAATGGAGAAGGAATCAATAAGATTCTCAGAAGGAAAATTACAGGAGGAGAAGTTGTCAGAAAAGGCAGCAGAGACATTTGCCTGGATCAGTGCTGAAGTAAAGATGATGCTCAATGATGACAGTTCGAAGATTGCGGAAATGATGATCGACGGGGCAAATATGGGAATAAAATCCATTACAGAGAAATTAAATCGTTATCCGGAAGCGGAAAAAGAAAGCATTTCACTTGCAAAGAAATTTGAAAAGACATGTGAAAAACTGATTCAGGATATGAAGAAATATTTGTAAAATATTATGATTTTTTCGTGGAATATGCAGCCCAAAATATTAGAAAACGAAAAAATAACTCTTTACATTTTCCTTGATTTTGGATACATTATTGTTATAAGGTTTTAAATCAAGGGGAAAATTATGAAAGATATATCAGAAAAAAGATTGAGCGACTATATGGCGGAACAGATCGCTGATGAAATATTGTCCGGAAGAATTCCCGGAGGAAGTCAGTTAAAACAAGAAGAACTGGCAGAAGCGTTTGAAGCTTCCAGAATTCCAATCCGGGAAGCTTTCCAGATTCTGGAAAATCAGGGGTTAATTATCCGCCTTGCAACCAGAAGAATTACGGTGACAGAATTGGATAAAGAACAGATATGTCTGATCTACAGTATGATTTCGGAGATGACAAAGAAGGCATTGAACAGTCTGAAACATAGTGGAAAGACTGCGCAGTTGGAAGAGTTGCTTATGACATCGGGATTGTCAGGAGAGGTACAGCCTGCAGAAGCCATGTGTGATCTGGTGGAAAATGAGTATATCAAAAGACTTTTAAGAAATGCCAGTGACAGCTATATCCGTTTTGCATTATCAACGGGACATTATGCAGATAAGATAAAAGAAGAAAAGGATAAGATGACAGAACTTTTAGAAAATGGGGAACTGAATAAAGTAGAAAAATCTCTGGATGTATATTTTAAATTGCTTGCAAGAGCGGTCAATGAAGAGAGAGGGATGAATGAATGAATGGATTAAAACCAATTAAGATGCCGTCGGCCAAGGAAAAGGTAGCGGCAGAACTTAGGAAGGCAATCTTGTCCAGGCAGATGAAAGAAGGAGAAGTCCTTTCACTGGAAAGTGTAGCCACACAGTTAAATGTATCGGCGATGCCGGTAAGAGAGGCATTTCAGATACTTGCAAGAGATGGGTTAATACAGTTGCGCAAGAACAAAGGAGCTGTAGTACTTGGAATTACGGAAACTTATATTAAAGAACATTATCAACTTCGTGCAATTTTAGAAAGTGCGGCAGCATCGCTTGCAGCAGAGCCGGAGACGGACATATCGGAGATAGAATCCGTGTACGAAGAAGCAGAAGAGGCTCTGAAGGAAGGCAATTTAAAGCAATATACAGATCTGAACCGTGCATTTCATCATGAGATCTGGTCTGCGGCAGGTAACCAGAAGATGAAAAATATGATTTCTGAATTATGGAATGGTCTGTCTATGGGCAGCATGGTATCAGAAGAGGATTATGCGAAAGTGTCGATTAAAGAACATGAAAGGATATGGAGAGCAATCAAGGCTCATGATCAGAAGGAAGCACAGAAGGCGATGTATGATCATATTATGCGGAGCCGGGATGATATGCTTACATATTATAAATAATTAGTGCGTTGTTATTTACCTTTGTGGTGAATAACAATGCACTTTTTTTGTCTAAGTATGCAAGAAAAGTTGCCTGTGTCAGGTCCTTTCAATACAAAAAACGCTGAATATGGTGATTTTGAACAAAAGACGATATACAGTTTTATAACATATGCCAAAATCTATAAATACCTATTGACATTTTTATTATTAAGGAGTATTTTATAATCAAGATTTGGATACAAAATCAAATATCATACATCAAAGATCAAACAAAAACGTATCCGAGAAATCGAACGAAATAATTACAAGGAGGTAATGAAGATGAGTCAGATAACAATTACATTACTGTTTCTGGCATTTGCAATCATCATGTTCATGCTTGAAAAGATTCCGCTTGGGGTAACATCGATGATTGTCTGTGTAGGACTGGTAGTCACAGGGGTATTGGACTGGCAGACTGCATTCTCGGGATTCATCGACAGCAATGTAATCTTATTTGTTGCAATGTTCATTGTCGGTGGAGCACTGTTTGAGACGGGAATGGCGAACAAGATCGGAGGAGTGGTTACACATTTTGCCAAGACAGAAAGGCAGCTGATCATTGCGATCATGGTGATCGTCGGAGTGATGAGTGGCTTCCTTTCCAACACAGGAACAGCCGCAATCCTCATTCCGGTAGTTATCGGTATTGCTGCAAAATCAGGATATTCAAGATCAAGACTGTTAATGCCGCTGGTATTTGCAGCAGCCATGGGAGGTAACCTTTCACTGATCGGTGCACCTGGTAACATGATCGCACAGTCATCTATGGAGAAGATCGGATTAAAATTCGGATTCTTCGATTATGCGAAAGTAGGTCTTCCAATTTTGGTCGTAGGAATTATTTTCTTCGCACTGTTCGGATACAAATTCCTGCCGGATAAAGTGGACACAAGCGGTGAGGGAATCTTTGATGAGACAAAAGATTTCAGCAATGTTCCAAAGTGGAAACAGACCCTTTCACTGATCATCCTGTTATTAACACTTCTGGGAATGATTTTTGAAGATCAGATTGGTATTAAGTTATGTGTCATAGGATGTGTGGGAGCACTTGCACTGATCGTTACAGGCGTTATCAGTGAGAAAGACGCGCTTCTTTCCATCGACTTGAAGACGATCTTCTTATTCGGAGGTACGCTTTCCCTTGCGTCTGCACTGGAAGCAACCGGTGCCGGAGAACTGATCGCAGATAAAGTAATCGGAATGCTGGGAGATAACCCTTCACCATACATATTAACATTTGTAATCTTCATGCTCTGCTGTATCATGACAAACTTTATGTCAAACACAGCAACGACAGCACTGATGGCTCCGATCGGAGTATCCATCGCACAGGGCATGGGTGCAGATCCAAGTGCCGTACTGATGGCATGTGTAATCGGAGGATCCTGTGCATTTGCAACACCAATCGGAATGCCGGCCAACACCATGGTAGTAACGGCAGGAGGATATACGTTCAAGGATTATGCGAAAGCAGGTATTCCTATGATCGTAGTAGCAACCATAGTAAGTATGATCTTGCTTCCAATCTTCTATCCATTCTTCCCATAAACATAAGGAAGTATTTGACCTCTAATCTCCATAAAAACGGAAGATGTAAGCAGACATACCTCTCATGACAGTTTGTGATAAAAGTTTTCGCTGTCTTTCATCACAATACTGTTGTGGGAATATAGATAGGAACTAAAAATTTTTAATAGAATTTCAAGGAGGATATGAAAATGTCTAAAGAACAACAGGTAACACAACTTACAGATTATATGGCAAAATTTATTGCACATATCGCAAAGAAACTGCCGGATGATGTCATTGAAAAATTAACAGAGCTGCGTGAGAAAGAAGACAGCCCGCTTTCAAAGGTAATTTATGACACCATGTTCAAGAACCAGGAACTTGCTGTAAAACTGAACAGACCAAGCTGTCAGGATACAGGTGTATTACAGTTCTGGGTAAAATGTGGAACAAAATTCCCACTTATCGACGAACTGGAAGGACTTCTGAAAGACGCTGTTGTGAAAGCAACATTTGAAGCACCTCTCCGTCACAACAGTGTAGAGACATTTGATGAATACAACACAGGAAAGAACGTAGGAAAAGGAACACCGACTGTATTCTGGGATATCGTTCCGAACTCAGACAAATGTGAGATCTATACATACATGGCAGGGGGCGGATGTACTCTTCCTGGAAAAGCTATGGTTCTGATGCCGGGTGAAGGATACGAAGGAGTTACAAAGTTCGTTATGGACGTTATGACAACATACGGATTGAATGCCTGCCCTCCGCTTCTCGTTGGCGTAGGTGTGGCAACATCTGTTGAGACAGCAGCACTTCTTTCTAAGAAAGCACTGATGCGTCCGATCGGATCACACAATGAGAACGAAAGAGCAGCTAAGATGGAGACTCTTCTCGAAGACGGAATCAATGCAATCGGCCTTGGACCACAGGGTATGGGCGGAAAATATTCTGTAATGGGCGTTAACATCGAGAATACAGCACGTCACCCATCTACAATCGGTGTAGCTGTTAACGTAGGATGCTGGAGCCACAGAAGAGGACATATTGTATTTGATAAGGACCTGAACTACACAATCACAACACATACGGGGGTAGAATTATAATGGTAGAAGTAAAGAACGGTAAAAAAATCTTAACAACACCTATTTCAGCAGAAGACTTAAAAGATATCAAGATCGGTGACATCGTATATCTGAACGGAAGCATGACAACATGTCGTGACGTTGCACACCGCCGTCTGGTAGAAGAAGGAAGAGAACTTCCTGTAGATGTAAGAAACAACGCAATCTTTCATGCAGGACCGATCATCCGTCCACTGGAAAATGACAAATTCGAAATGGTATCTGTAGGACCGACAACAAGTATGAGAATGGAAAAATTCGAGTACGAATTCGTAAAAGAAACTGGTGTACGTGTGATCATCGGTAAAGGTGGTATGAAAGAAAATACAGAGCGTGCATGTAAAGAATTCGGAGCAATCCACTGCGTATTCCCTGCAGGTAACGCTGTAGTAGCTGCTACAGAAGTAGAAGAGATCGTAAGAGCTGAGTGGAGAGATCTCGGAATGCCAGAGACACTCTGGAACTGCCGCGTAAAAGAATTCGGACCACTGATTGTTTCTATCGATGCAAACGGAGACAACCTCTTTGAAGAAAGAAAGATTGAATACAATAAGAAGAAAGATGCTGCTACAGAAGAGATTTGTAAGCATGTAAGCTTTATTAAATAATTAGGATAATAATTACAGTAAATCCTTGAGAACCCTTTTATACTAATGTAAGTTATGCAGTTTTCCCCCGGGCGATTCCTCCTAAAGAGCCCGGGGGATTTTTATACCAAACTAAAAATGTTCTGTCCTCTAACAAAAATTATGTGGTATAATGCTCAAAGTTGAATTGATTTTGTATAAAAACTGGAGGAAGAATCAATGTTATATACAATCCCGGATTATTACCATGAATTTTCCTGTATTGCAGGCGAATGTGAAGATACATGCTGCGCCGGCTGGCAGATTGTGGCGGACGAAGCAGCGTTGAAAAAATATAAGAAAGTAACCGGATCATTTAGAAAAAGATTAAGAAAGTCCATTAACTGGAAAGAAGGAACCTTTAAGCAGGACAAGAATAAGCGCTGTGCCTTTTTAAATGATGAAAATCTCTGTGATATGTATACAGCACTCGGTGAAAAAAGTCTGTGCCGGACTTGTAAGATGTATCCAAGACACGTAGAAGAATTTGAAGATGTCCGAGAGATGACGTTGTCTGTATCCTGTCCGGAGGTGGCAAGAATTCTGCTTGGTAAAAAGGAACCGGTGCGCTTTCTGACATATGAAAGCAACAAGGAAGAAGAATATGATGATTTTGATCCATTCTTGTATTCAAAATTGGTAGATGCAAGAAAAGTGATGATCAATATCCTTCAGGACAGAAGTAAGAGACTGGATCTGCGGGTTGGTCTGGTGCTGGCGATCGCACATGACTTGCAGGTGCGGATTAAAAGAGAAGATATCTTTTCCATTGATGATGTATTTGAAAAATATCAGACGGAGAAGGCGGCGCAATTCGTTGAAGCAAAATTATCAGAAGATGAAGACTATGCATTTATTAAGAAAATGTTCCAGAATCAATATCTGATGGAACGGTTACGGGATGACTGGGAACCGTATCTTCTGGAGGCGGAGAGCTTGCTTTACGGAGATGCCGTCTGTAGTGGAAGTGAAGAACAATGTACAAAGTACAAAGAACAGTATACAAAGAATAAACGAGAATTCCACACGTGGCTGAACACATATATGCCGGACTATGAGATCCAGTATGAACAGCTCCTGGTATATTTCATCAGCACCTATTTCTGCGGTGCAGTCTATGATGGAGAGGGATATGTGAAGGTACAGATGGCGGTTGTCAGTGTACTTTTGATCCACGAACTTCTGCTGGCACAGTGGCTGAAGAATGAGAAGACACTGGAGATGGAGGATGTGATAGATACCGTATATCGTTATTCCAGAGAACTGGAGCATTCCGATCCGAATCTGAACCTGATGGAAAAGCTGATGAGGAGAGATCTGTTATCTTGGTTTAAGAAAGAAAATGACGGTGATAAGGAGATGGACAGGCATTAAAATTGAAACTACAGTTGCAAAATACCATACAGGTATGTTATAACTTTTAGGAGGGAATGAAGTTCTCCCTTAGTGATCATACTAGAACCGCTTATAAAGCTGATGACTTCTGCGAATAATGACGCAGAAAGTCTCAGCTTTTTCTGCGTTTATAGATCGCTATGCGGTTGAAAGAAACTGCCAGTGGCAGATTCTGTAGATAAGGAGGAATATAAAATGTTACTAAGCGTTGCGCTGATCCTGCTCTGTGGTATGGGGATGAGCTGGATCTGTAAAAAATTAAAACTGCCGGGGCTTCTGGGAATGCTTCTCACCGGTATCGTTCTGGGACCGTATGTGCTGAATCTTCTGGATGAAAATCTGTTAAATATTTCATCGGAACTTAGGAAGATGGCACTGATCATTATTCTGATGAGGGCCGGATTAGGGCTTGACATTTCCGGTTTGAAAAAAATCGGGCGTCCGGCGGTAATGATGTGCTTTGTACCGGCGAGTTTTGAGCTGTTGGGAATGTTAGTGCTGGCACCAAGGTTACTGGGACTTTCTGTGCTGGAAGCGGCAATATTAGGATCTGTACTTGCGGCGGTTTCACCGGCGGTTGTCGTGCCGCGTATGGTAAGATTGATGGAAGAAGGCTATGGAACGGAAAAAGGAATCCCACAGTTGATTCTTGCGGGCGCTTCGGTAGATGATGTATATGTCATCGTATTATTTACGACCTTTTCAGGGATTATGCAGGGAAAAAGCGTATCGGTTATGAGTTTCCTGAATATTCCGATATCTATTATCCTGGGAATGATCATTGGATTACTTGCCGGATGGCTTCTTGCACGGTATTTTGAGAAAGTACATATCCGGGATACCGTAAAGGTATTAATCTTACTTAGTATTTCATTTTTACTGGTAGTGGCAGAAGATCATATGACAACTGCAATTACGTTCTCGGCGTTAATTGCAGTGATGTTTCTGGGAGTGGGCTTACAGAAATACAGGGAAGTGGCTGCAAAAAGGATTGCAGTAAAATGTGGAAAGATGTGGGTGGCAGCGGAGGTATTCTTATTCGTACTGGTTGGTGCGACTGTAAATATCGGATATCTATCTCATGTAGGACTCAAGGCAGTCGTTTTAATCTGTGGCGCACTGATCTTCCGAATGACAGGGGTCTTTGTATGTCTGCTTGGAACGGATATGAATGGAAAAGAAAAGTTATTTACGATGATGGCATACACACCGAAAGCAACTGTACAGGCTGCAATCGGAGGAATTCCACTGACGCTTGGATTTGCGTGTGGCGATGTGGTTCTGACGGTAGCAGTGCTTGCAATTGTACTGACTGCACCGCTTGGAGCATTTGCGATTGATAGCAGTTACAAAAAATTTCTGGCAAAAACTAAGTGATTCCATTGCAATGTATTCTCAGTATAAAATAAAGTAGATCCAATATCTGATTGACAAATGGCAGTTCTGTGATACCATATAAAACATATAGGAAAAGAAAGAAAACTATGTTCATATAATAAAGGAACACAAAAATAACATGAAATAAACGGAGGACTGCCATATGACAAGAGAAGAAGCATGGGAATTATTAACCGAATATAACCAGGATGAATTTCATCTCCTGCATGCAAAGACAGTAGAAAATACGATGCGTTATTTTGCAAGAGAGCTCGGGTTTGCGGATGAGGAAGATTTCTGGGGAATCGTAGGACTTTTACATGATCTGGATTTTGAAAAATATCCGGAAGAACACTGTATCAAATCGCAGGAGATCATGAAAGAACGGGGAATTGATGAGAAGATCATCTATGCAACGGCGAGTCACGGCTATGCGATTACAGTGGATATCAAACCGGAGCACGAGATGGAAAAAATATTGTATGCGGTTGACGAGCTGACGGGTCTGATCGGAGCTGTTGTATTGATGCGTCCGTCAAAAAGTGTACAGGATCTGACATTAAAGTCTGTAAAGAAAAAATACAAGAGCAAGAATTTCGCAGCAGGATGTTCCAGAGAAGTCATCGAACGCGGAGCGGATATGCTTGGATGGACACTGGAAGATCTGATTCAGAGAACAATTGATGCTTTGAAGACATTCCAGGATTAAAAAAGGCGAAAAAGGATAACGGACGAATGGTTCGGAGGATTGGCATTTGTCAAAAAATGTGATATCATAGTAATTAAGTAGGAGATGAACCGGGAGAAGAGACCCGGATGAAAGGTGAAGTACTATGAAGATATCAACAAAGGGCAGATATGCACTGAGAATTATGATTGATCTGGCAGAGAATGCAAATGGGGAATATATTCGTCTGAAAGACATATCGGCAAGACAGGGAATTACATTAAAATATATGGAACAGATTATGCCGATGCTGACAAAGGCCGGATATGTAAGAAGTTATCGTGGCAATAACGGTGGTTATATGCTGGCGAAAGAGCCGGAAGAATATACAGCCGGAGATATTATCCGTACAACGGAAGGAAGCCTTGCGCCGATTGCGTGTCTGGATGACGTGCCGAATCGCTGCGAGAGACAGGATCAGTGTTCCACACTTGAGTTCTGGGAAGGACTTAAGAAAGTAATCGACCAGTATGTGGATAGTGTGACACTTGCAGATTTGGTAAATAATCATGAAGAGAAGTGCGGCAAGCTGGATCTGTAAATGTAAATGAATAAAAAACAAGAAAATGTACAGCAGGCAAAAGTCTGCTGTATTTTTTATTTTATAGGAAAGTTCGATTTTGGGCGAACCATTGAACGAAAATAGCCCGCACAGAGGCGGGCACACAGATAGAACGACACCGATTTAGAAGATGTAAAAACCTTCTACACCAGCCTCGTCATCAAACAGATTATCTTCATTTAAGAAATAATCCATATCCAGAAGATCATCTTCGCTCATGTTGCGAATGTCCATAGATGTCATTCCTTCAGGTGGATTATTTATATTTTTTTGCGTAATTCCTCAATGTTAGATTTCATGGTAATGTTCCTCCTTTAGAGGATTATAACACAGATAATCGAAAAAGAATTATGCAGAAGAACGCTTTCCACGAGATTTGGACATTGCTTTCTCGTACATTTCTTCGAGGGAAACACGCTGGTGGTTGAAGTAGAGTTCTAAGAACTCCATCTGGTGCTGGCAGTCAGGGCATGTCAGGGGATCATAGCCAAAGGAAGATAAAATAGCAGTCCGCCACTGATTAAAACTGCGATAAACATGATGTTTGGATTTTGAAATGGCATGATAGAGTTTGGAATCTATTTCACGGTGACGTGCATAGAGACCGCCATACCGGATCATTTTGTAATTCTTTTCGGGGATGTGACGAATGAGCCGCTGAATGAATTCCATAGCGGGAATCGTTTCTTCTACGTATTGTTCATCCTCGTGCCGGTTGTAATGGAAAGTAACCATTTCACCATCGTATTTATCAATGCGGGAAGTGGCAATCACAGGACGACCTAGATAACGTCCAATGTATTTTACAACGGTTTTGGGATCACAGACACTCGGTTTGGCATAAACATAAAAACCCTGTTGGTGTTCACTATAACATTTCGCCTTCACCTTTTTGAAAGAAGAACCGATTTGGGCCTCCATTTCATTGAGCAGTGCCGTGCGGAAAGCATTACGTAAATAAGTGAAATCAAAGTATTTGACAGGACGCCAGAAACCATCATCACTGTAACCACCTTCTGAGATCAGGCAATGGATATGTGGATTCCATTTCAGATCCCTGCCGAAAGTATGTAAAACCATGATAAAACCAGGCGTGAAGTTTTTGGACTTATTCAGTTTGTGGAACAAACGGGAGATCACGCTGTTTACGGAATGAAACAGACAATCGAGCAGAGAACGATCTTTGAGAAAGAATTCACGAAGATTTTCATCGATTGTGAAAACACAATGGCGGTGTGTGACATTGACCAGCTTAAAAGACATACTGGTGGTGCGTTCCATTGCATATTTGTTGCCGCAGGTAGGGCAGAAACGGCTATGACAGCGGAAGGGAACAAATTTGAGTTTCCCGCAGTGAGGACAGCCGTACATGGCACCGCCGAAAGATGGATCGCCGCAATGAATCATCTTATTGATATTTTCCATCTCAGTTTTTCTGGGATGAAGAGTATATTCAATTTCTTCATAATAGTCAGTAAAGATCTGTTGTAAAACATTCATAAGACTATTATGAATGAAATAGTAACAAAAAGAAACCCCTAACCCCTCAAGATTGAGGGGCAGGGGAGTTGAATAGGCGAAGCCTATTTTTTACTTTCGCAGATAATTAGTCATGAAGTTGTGATTAAAGTACCAGTGAACAAAACCCCTGTAGATCATCTGCAGGGGTTTTGTTCTAAGTTTAAGTCGAACGTCCGTGAGACAAATTTGCTATTACTCATCATCAGAAGAGGTGGGAGTCTTCTCGATTGAGATAAAAAGAAAGAAGGAATGTATGTGACAGACCAGGATTATATGAAACGCGCAATAGAACTTGCAAAAAAAGGAGAAGGATGGACGAATCCTAATCCGATGGTCGGAGCGGTCATCGTAAAGGATGGACGTATTATCGGCGAAGGCTATCATGCCAGATGCGGAGAGCTGCATGCGGAACGAAATGCAATTGCTTCTCTTACTGAATCAGCCGAAGGGGCAACGCTGTACGTTACATTGGAACCATGTTGTCATTATGGAAAGACGCCGCCGTGTACGGAAGCAATTTTAGAGCAGAAGATAAAAAAAGTAGTGATTGGATCCAGAGACCCAAATCCGAAAGTGGCAGGAAAGGGAGCGAAGATATTAAGAGATGCCGGTGTAGCGGTTGTGGAAGATTTTATGAGAGACAAATGCGATGAATTAAATCCAATATTTTTTCATTATATAACGACCAAAACACCATACGTAGTTATGAAGTATGCAATGACGCTGGATGGGAAAATTGCAACAAAGACAGGAGCTTCAAAATGGATCACCCAAGAAGCCGCACGCAGAGAAGTACAGTATATGCGTCATCGGTATATGGGAATCATGGTCGGGATAGGAACGGTACTTGCTGATGATCCAATGCTGAATGTCCGGGTAGAAGGGCTTAAAAGTCCGGTCAGGATCATCTGTGACAGTAAGTTAAGAATTCCACTGGACAGCCAGATCGTAAAAAGTGCGAGGGAGTACCGGACGATTGTAGCCTATGCAGATCTGGAGAATGTAGAGAAGAAAAAAGAAATTTTGCAGACAATGGGAGTGGAAACCGTATTTTGTCCGGATATGAAAAAACATGTTAATCTGAAGCATTTGATGGAGTATCTGGGAAAAGAAAATATCGACAGCATTTTACTGGAAGGTGGAGGAACTTTAAATGACAGTGCATTACGAGCCGGAGTTGTCCAGGAGGTGCAGGCATTTATTGCACCAAAAATCTTTGGCGGAACAGGAAGCCGGACTCCGGTGGATGGAATTGGGATAGAGCTTCCGTCTCAGGCAGCGGTACTAAAGTTCAAAGATATCTGCCAGATTGGAGAAGACCTGAAAATTACCTGTCACGTCTTAAGAAAAGAACAGGAGGAATTATGTTTACAGGAATTGTAGAAGAAGTGGGAAAAGTCCGTTATATTCAGTTGAATGGGAATTCAGGGGTATTGGCGGTGAAGGCAGCAAAAGTACTGGAAGGTACGAAAATCGGAGACAGTATTGCGGTAAATGGAGTATGTCTGACAGTCACTTCCCTGCAGCCTGACGGATTTACGGCAGATGTCATGGCAGAGACGATCAGAAGGAGCAGTCTTGGAAATTGTAAGATTGGAAGTTATGTAAATCTTGAACGGGCAATGGCAGCGGATGGAAGATTCGGAGGCCATATTGTGAGCGGCCATATTGACGGAACAGGAGTTATCAGGTCAATAATCCAAGAGGAAAATGCAGTCTGGGTATCCATTAAAACTTCACAGCGGATATTAGATCTGATCGTGGAAAAGGGGTCTGTCTGCATCGATGGAATCAGCCTGACGGTTGCGAAGGTAGACGATGAAGGGTTTCAGGTATCAGTCATTCCACATACAGGGGAAGAGACGATACTTCTGAAAAAAGCTTCCGGAGATCTTGTGAATCTGGAAAATGACATAATCGGAAAATATGTAGAAAAATTAATGGGGATTGGAAAAAAAGAAGAGTCCAAATTGGAACATGAGAAAAAGACAGGAATTACAATGGAGTTTCTGGAAGAATTTGGATTTTAAATATACAGCAACAGAAAAAGAATAACGGAGGAAGAACAGATGGAACAAAAGTATCAATATAATACAGTAGAAGAGGCAATCCGGGATTTACAAGATGGAAAGATCATTCTTGTTACAGATGACCCGGACAGAGAAAATGAAGGAGACATGATCTGTGCTGCTCAGTTTGCGACCCAGGAAAATATTAATTTTATGGCAACGCATGCAAAGGGGCTGATTTGTACGCCGATGAGCGCAGAACTGGCAGCAAAGCTTAATTTTCCACAGATGGTTTCAGAAAATACCGATAATCATGAAACAGCATTTACGGTATCGATTGATCACGTAGATACAACAACCGGTATATCGGCAGCAGAACGTGCATATACGATGATGAAATGTGTGGATGATACATCAAGACCAGAAGATTTCAGAAGACCGGGTCATGTATTCCCGTTGGTGGCAAAAAAAGGCGGTGTACTTGTGCGTAACGGTCACACAGAGGCAACGACAGATCTTGTAAGACTGGCGGGGTTGAAAGAATGTGGCGTATGTTGTGAAATCATGAAAGAAGACGGAACGATGATGCGTACATCAGAACTCTGGGAGCTGGCTCGTAAGTATCATCTTACATTTATCACAATCAAAGATTTGCAGGATTATTTAAGAATTCATGAAAAGCATGTAAAAGAAGAGGCGGTGGCAGATCTTCCAACACAGTATGGAGAATTTAAGATTCATGGATATGTTAATGACATTACAGGAGAGCATCATCTTGCTTTGGTAAAAGGAGAAATCGGGGAGGGAGAGAATGTACTTTGCAGAGTCCATTCAGAATGCCTGACCGGAGATGCTTTTGGTTCTCTTCGCTGTGACTGCGGATTGCAGCTTCAGACGGCAATGCGCCAGGTGGAGGAAGAGGGAAGAGGAATCATTCTCTACATGAGACAGGAGGGAAGAGGAATCGGACTGATCAATAAGATCAAAGCATATGAACTTCAGGAACGTGGATATGATACAGTCGAGGCGAATGTTCAACTGGGATTTGCCCCAGATCTCAGAGAGTACTGGGTCGGAGCTCAGATTTTATCAGACCTGGGCGTGAAATCCTTAAGACTTCTTACCAATAACCCGGATAAAGTCTACGGGCTTCAGGATTTCGGACTGGAAATTAAGGAAAGAGTACCATTAGAGATCCAGCCACAAAAATATGATCTGAATTATATGAAAACAAAACAGGAAAAAATGGGACACATTTTCAAAGAAATACAATTATAAAAAAGAATGCAGGAGGAAGAAGAACATGAAACAGATTCAGGTAATTGAAGGAAAAGTAGTAGCACCAGAGGGAATGAAAGTCGGAATCGTAGCAGCCAGATTTAATGAAATTATTGTCAATAAGTTATTAGGCGGAGCTGTTGACGGACTTGTGAGACATGGTGTAGAAGAAGAAAATATTACAGCAGCATGGGTGCCGGGAGCATTTGAAATACCAATCACAGCGCAGAAAATGGCGCAGTCAGGAAAGTACGATGCAGTCATCTGTGTAGGTGCAGTTATTCGTGGAGATACATCTCATTATGATCTGGTGTGTAACGAATCAGCAAAAGGAATTGCACAGATCGAGCTTGCAACAGGTATTCCTGTTTTATTTGGAATCATTACAACAGAAAATATTGAACAGGCCATTGCACGTGCCGGAAGTAAAGCTGGCAATAAAGGTTATGATTGTGCGTTATCAGCAATTGAGATGGTGAATCTGATAAAACAGTTATAAAATTTGACTTTTATTCTTATACAAAGTAAAATAAACTATGTATGTCTTTTTAAAGATGTACATAGTTTATTTGTTTATTGGAGAATGAAAATGTTTGAAAAGAATAAAGAAAAAATGAAGGAAAAAATGGAGCCGGATAAAGTGCTTCGTTTTGCGATTGTTGCGGTAATCCTCTTGTTTTTGATCGGTGCGCTGATTATTGGAACACGAATGATGAATCCGCGAGTGGATGCGACAGAAGGAGTAAAGAAACTGACAGAACTGGAAGATGCCAATGTTCAGAAGATTGATGCCAAGATTCAGGAATTAGAGCAGACAGAAGCAGATGAGGCGGCAGCGTGGAAAGCAAAGTCTGCAAAAGAAAAAATGGATGGCTGCATTGTGCTTGGCGACAGTACTGCACTTGGCTTCAGACAGAATGACATCTTGAGTAAGTCGCAGGTGAAGTCAAAGGATGGAGCAACGGTCAGCGATGCGGAAGGTTCCGGATTAAATGAGCTTTTGACAGCCGTAACAGAAGCAGAGACTGCACCACAGAAGCTTATCCTCTGTATCGGAAGAGGAGATGTAGCAGTCAGTGGAGAGACAGCGGATGCATTTGCAGCGAATTACAAAAGCTTTGTTGAGCAGGTGAAAGCAGCATTGCCGGATACGAAAGTTTATGTATGCAGTATCCCGGCATACCTGTCACTGACAAGTACAGGTGATGCGACAGGTTCAGCCGATTCAGATACTGATTCAGATTCAGATACTGATTCAGATGCTAAAGATACAACTAACAACTCGGATTTTAAGAGCAGCACAGATTCTAAGAGCAATAGTGATAGTGATACATCATCAGATGATAGTAGTTCGTCCAAGATGAGCACCGCGCTGGATGTAACTTCATACAATGAAGCTTTGAAGGCTCTTTGTAAGGAAGAAAAAGTGAAATATGTAGACACAACAGATCTTACGGACGCTTCTTATTATGGGGAGGACGGAAGTACAATGACAAAAGCCTATTATGAGGCTTGTATTAATAAAATTCTGGAGGCAGCGTTTAGAAATTATGTTATTCAATAGTATCGCATTTATATGTGTATTTTTACCAGTTATTTTCATATTGTATTATCTGCTTCCGGGAAAGATAAAAGACATTGCCCTGGTTGCAGGGGGAGCAGTTTTTTTTGCATGGGGAGCCCCGGTCAATCTGGTCGTTCTGGCATTTTTTATATTGTTTAATTATGCTGTGGGAATTCAGATGGAAGGCTACATGCGAAGAAGAAGGAGTACGGAGCAGTTATTTGCTGGAAGCATACTGATTAATATTATAGTATATGTGTTCTTTGCATTTATCGGACAACGCGTGGGCTTTATTTCGGAAGTGCCGGTCGGAATAGGAATCTGCATCTTACAGGTGCTTTCTTATCTGATTGAGATTTACCGGGGAAATGTAAAGGCTCAGAAAAGTATTCTGGATTTTGCTGTTTACATAGCAATGTTTCCGTTGTTCCTGGCAGGACCGGTCGTAAAATATCCGCAGATCCGAAAGGAATTAAAGACTCGCAAATTGTCCTGGGCAAAGGCTGGCGAAGGAATTACTTTATTTGTATGTGGTTTTGCAAAGAAAGTTATCATTGCAGATTACCTGGCAGATTCATTCACCAAGATCATGTCTTTGAAGGCAGGCGAGTTGTCTGTGTTTGGTGCATGGCTGGGATGTGCGATCTTCATGTTTCAGATTTACTTTGCGTTCAGTGGATACTGTGATATGGCAGTGGGACTTTGCAGAATGCTTGGATTTGATATGAAGAAAAATTTCCGCTATCCATATGTAGCACGTAACATAACAACATTTGTACGCCGTTTTAACAGCTCTGTTTTTGCATGGTTCTGGGATTACATCTGTGAACCACTCTGGGGTGGCTGGCTTGGAACACTTGTATCTGGAATTCTGATGGGACTTTGGTATGCAGGTATGTGGAAGAATGCACCGTGGCAGGTAACGGTCACAGGTGGATTGCTCTGGGGTATCTACCTTGCATTCTGGCAGATCGTGGAGCGTTATGCACTGCCATTTTTAAAGAGATTACCACCTGTGCTTGGACAGATTTATACATGGTTTTTCACAGCGCTTGGCTGGGTATTTTTCTTCGGTAAAACACCGGCAGCGTCATTTGGTTATCTGAAAGTGATGTTTGGATTTGGCGGAGGCGATGTGGTTGGTATCATGGGAAGATACCTTTTCCTTGGAAATGTGTTCGTTCTTGTAGTGGCTTTTCTTGCAAGCACACCACTTCCGAATCTTATCTGGAAGAAGATTCTGGTATTTGGAAAGAAAGATAAAAAAGAAAAGAATAAAAAACGTCTGGAGAGAGGCAGAAGTGCAGTATTTGTATTCGCAGCCGTGATCATGATCCTGTGTCTTGTGAATGTGACAGGAGCAGGAAGGACATTTTTCAAAGAGACGGTGAAAGATACCCAGGCGAAACTGGATACAGTTCTTGGAAGACGGGACGTGAATGGTGTGTACCGAGGAAAGAACCAGTATCTTCTGGCGGATATTAACAAGCTGGATGAAAAGAAGGTTCAGGAAAATGTGGACGCGATTACAGCGCTTGCCGAGGATTATTCCGATGTGCCGATGTATATGGCACTGATTCCGGACGCTGCAAATGTATGGGCAGATAAGCTTCCTTCTTATGCTCCGGTGGAAGATCAGACGGTACAGATCGCACAGATCCAAAGCATGCTTGGAGACAGCGTGAACTGGATTGACGCACAAAGTGTTCTAAATGCGAATAAAGATAAGGAAATTTATTACCACACAGATTCCCGTTGGACAACGCTTGGAGCTAGTCTTGTATGGCAGCAGATTGCTTCAGATCTGGGACTTGACACTTCGAAAGCACCGGCTTTAAAACCTTATGTAGTGACCGGTGATTTCAGTGGAAATCTTTCCCGAACAAGTGGATTTGAAAGCGGATACCGTGAACCGATATACGCATATTTAACGGAAAATGCTTCCGATAACACGCAGATGGTGGCAAGCTATGAGTCTGAGGGCATAAAGACAGCAGAGCTTTATGACCGTACAAAACTGGACGAACCTGATGCGTATGAAGTATTTCTCGGTGGAGATTATGATAAAATAGATATCCGCACGACAGCAGACAGCACGGACCGGCTGCTTCTGGTGAAGGATTCCTTTGCAGACTGTATGATTCCATTTTTAATTCCATATTACAGGGAGATCATCGTGGTAGATGCAGATTATTATCAGAAGCATGTGTCGGATCTGTTAGATAAGAATAAAATTACAAGTGTGCTGTTTTTGTACGATTGCAATAATTTTGTACAGGATGACAAGCTGAGCAGTATTTTGACAACGGATAAGGCAGAATAGGAACTGCAAAGTAATTGGAGTGTTAGTAAATGATAAGATTAAATAAATACCTCAGTGAGGCAGGTATCTGCTCCAGAAGAGAGGCAGACCGTCTCATAGAGGCGGGACGTGTGACGGTGGATGGCGTACGGGCTGTACCGGGCATGAAAGTGTCAAAGGAGCAGAAAATCTGTGTCGGGAAAAAAGTGATCCAGGGTGCAGAACAGAAGGTTGTTCTGGCAGTCAACAAACCGGCAGGTATCGTGTGTACCGGGGATATGAAAGTGAAAAATAATATCATACGTTTCCTGCATTATCCGGTGCGGGTGACCTATGCAGGAAGACTGGATAAAGATTCGGAAGGCCTTCTTATTATGACAAATGACGGAGAACTGATCAACAGTATGATGCGGGCGAGATATCATCATGAAAAGGAATATCATGTCCGCGTGGATAAAGAAATCACTTCAGAATTTGTGCGGCAGATGTCAGAGGGTGTGCATATACAGGACGTGGAAAAGAATCTGGATGCGGTGACAAGACCGTGTGAGGTAAAGCAAATTGGAAAGTACACATTTTCCATTATTCTGACACAGGGGCTGAACCGTCAGATCCGGAGAATGTGCGAAGCACTTGGATATAAAGTGACAAAGCTTGTAAGAATAAGAATTATGAATGTAGAACTGGGAAGCTTAAAGAGTGGAGCAGTGCGAAAAATAGAAGGACAGGAGTTAAAGAAGCTATATGAACAGGCAGGAACGCATGAAGGAACTGGTGGAGCTTTTGAATAAAGCATCAAAAGCATATTATCAAGACGCAGAAGAAATCATGAGCAACTATGAGTACGACAGGCTTTATGATGAACTTCAGGAACTGGAGCGTGAGCTTGGGATCACACTTTCCAATAGTCCGACGGTGCGAGTTGGATATGAAGTGGTCAGTGAACTCCCAAAAGAACGGCATGAAAGCCCAATGCTTTCTTTGGACAAGACGAAAGATGTAGAGGAATTAAAGAATTTTGTGGGAGATCAGAAGGCACTGATGTCCTGGAAAATGGACGGACTTACCATTGTTCTGACTTACCGGGACGGACATCTTTTTAAGGCAGTCACCCGTGGCAATGGAGAAGTAGGCGAGGTCATCACAAACAATGCAAAAGTCTTTAAAAATGTACCGCTTCAGATCAGCTATCAAGGTGAGCTGATACTGCGCGGCGAAGCAGTGATTGGCTATAAAGATTTTGAGAAGATTAATGAGCAAATCCAGGAAGCAGAAGCCAAATATAAAAATCCGCGTAATCTCTGCAGTGGTTCTGTACGCCAGCTGAACAGTGAGATTACAGCAAAAAGAAATGTAAAATTCTATGCATTTACACTGGTCAGTGCAAAAGATGTGGATTTCCACAATTCCAGAGCCTGTCAGATGGAATGGCTGAAAGAGCAGGGGTTTGAAGTAGTAGAATACCACGAAGTAATAAGAGACACAGTAGAGGCGGAAGTTATTAAATTTTCAGAAAAAATTGCCGAGAACGATTTCCCGTCCGACGGACTTGTGTTAGTATATGATGATATAGCGTATGGAAGATCACTGGGGCGGACGTCTAAGTTTCCACGAGATTCATTTGCATTTAAATGGGCTGATGAGATCCGCCAGACAAAGCTTCTGGAGATTGAGTGGAGTCCATCTAGAACAGGACTCATCAATCCGGTCGCTATCTTTGAACCGGTGGAGCTGGAGGGAACGACAGTGAGCCGTGCTAGTGTCCATAACATCAGTATTATGGAAGAATTGGAACTTGGTGTGGGGGATGAAATTGAAGTTTATAAGGCGAATATGATCATTCCGCAGATTGCACAGAATCTGACAAGAAGTGGTGTGAAAGATATTCCAGAAGTCTGTCCGGTCTGTGGCGGCAAGACAGAGATTCGCCAGGTCAGCAATGCAAAAGCACTGTATTGTACCAATCCGGAATGTCAGGCAAAGCATGTCAAAGCATTTGCACTCTTTGCGAGCCGTGATGCTTTGAATATTGAAGGTTTGTCAGAGGCAACGCTGGAGAAGTTTATTGACCGTGGATTTATAAAGGAATTTACAGACATTTTTCATTTGGATAAATGGCAGGAAGAGATTCAGACGATGGAAGGTTTTGGAGAAAAATCCTACAAGAACCTGATCGCAAATGTGGAGAAAGCAAAAGTGACGACACTTCCGAAAGTTATCTATGCACTTGGAATCCCGGGAATTGGTCTTGCAAATGCGAAGGTCATCTGCAGAGAATTTTCCGGTGATGTGGATCGTATGATTCATGCTACTGCAGAAGAACTTGCAGAGATTCAGGGAGTAGGCGAAGTACTTGCCAGCGCATTTGTAACTTATTTTCAGGATGAGAAGCATGTAGAAAGCTTGAAGCGGCTGATTGCAGAGCTTGAGATTCCAAAGGAAGAAGAATCAGAGAGTCAACAGATCTTTGCCGGAGTGAACTTTGTTATTACCGGGAGTGTGGAACATTTTGCAAACAGAGGAGAGGTCAAGGAACTGATTGAGAGCCTGGGAGGAAAAGTTACGGGATCTGTCACTTCCAAAACAAATTACCTAATCAATAATGATGTGACATCAACTTCATCAAAGAATAAAAAAGCAAACGAACTGGGAGTTCCGATTCTTTCGGAGGAACAGTTCATTAAGATGGTAGAGGAACAAAAGTAGGAAAGAAGGGAAAGAACCATGTCTGAACAGGATTATGTAGATACAATTGATAACAACGATAATAATAGCAATGACAATCATAACGATGATGAATATGAGAAAGTCTGCTTTGTCTGCCACAGACCAGAGAGTGTGGCTGGAAAGATGATCAATCTTCCGAACAATATGTGTGTGTGCAATGACTGTATGCAAAAGAGTTTTGATGCTATGAATAATATGAACTTCGGTGGTGCGATTGATTATAGCCAGCTTATGAATATGCCGGGAGTTCAGTTCTTAAATATTGATGATATGAGCCAGCAGATTCCAAAGCAGCAGCGCGTGAAGAAGAAAAAAGAAGGCGAGGAGGCAACGCCGCTCGTTGACATTCATAACCTTCCGGCACCGCATAAGATCAAGGCGAGCCTGGACGAGTATGTAGTCGGACAGGAATATGCCAAGAAAGTGATGTCTGTTGCTGTATACAACCATTACAAGCGTGTGGCTACGGATTCCATGGACGACATTGAGATTGAGAAATCTAACATGCTGATGATTGGACCTACAGGTTCCGGTAAGACCTATCTTGTCAAGACGCTGGCAAGAATTCTGGATGTGCCGCTTGCGATTACAGATGCTACATCTCTGACGGAAGCAGGTTATATTGGAGATGATATCGAAAGCGTTGTATCCAAGCTTCTGGCAGCAGCGGATAACGATGTGGAAAAAGCAGAACAGGGAATCATTTTTATTGATGAGATTGATAAGATTGCAAAAAAGAAAAATGCGAGTCAGCGTGATGTCAGTGGAGAGTCCGTACAGCAGGGAATGCTGAAGCTTTTAGAAGGAAGCGAAGTGGAAGTTCCGGTTGGAGCTAACAGTAAAAATGCGATGGTTCCGCTCACAACAGTCAATACAAAGAACATTTTATTTATCTGTGGAGGAGCATTTCCGGATTTGGACGGCATCATCAAAGAGAGACTCACAAAGCAGTCTGTAATTGGATTTGGCGCAGATCTGAAAGATAAATATGATCATGATAAGAAGATTCTTGAGAAGGTAACAACAGAAGATCTTAGAAACTTTGGTATGATTCCGGAGTTCCTGGGACGACTTCCGGTAGTCTTTACATTACAGGGACTCACAGAAGATATGTATGTGAAGATCCTGGAGGAGCCCAAGAATGCAATTCTGAAGCAGTATCAGAAACTTCTTGCACTGGATGAAGTGAAGCTCGATTTCACAGAAGGTGCATTACGTGCAATTGCGAAAAAGGCGATGGAGAAGGATACAGGAGCGAGAGCCCTTCGTGCGATTATCGAAGAATTTATGCTGGATATCATGTATGAAATCCCGAAAGATGACAGCATCGGTCAAGTGACGATTACACAGGAGTACATAGAAAATACTGGTGGTCCGATTATTACACTGAGAGGGCAGGAAGTACCGAGATTAGAAAGTCAGGCATAGATAGTAAGGCAGTTATAAAAATATGGAAGATAATGTCCAATAATAAAATAAGAAAACATCTCATATACATATGAAAAGTATACGAGGTGTTTTCTTTTTTATGAATGATAGTTGCAGAGAAATAAATACATTGCTAAAGACACGAAAAAATACAAAAAGCAATGCTTTGAAGGAGAGAGTGATAGCAACACAGCAGAAGGAGGAAGAGACAGGAGATACTTCATGCCGTGAAAAAATCCTCTCTCAGGATTTTCAGGATTTTATTATCCCGAATTACCGGTCAGATCAGGAACTGGTCTATCCCAAGAGCCAGATTTGTGTGCAGAGCCTTGGTTTTGGCTATCGTGTAGCATATGTGGATCAAAGTCTAGGGGAAGAACTAAGCATTGCGGCTTATGGCTACAACAGCATTCCAAATTGCTATGCACTGTTGGATATGGAAGCTATGAATGAGACAGGAATCAGTGTGCTTCAGAATTACCCGGGTCTTAATCTTCGAGGAAAAGGAATTATGATTGGATTTTTGGATACAGGAATAGACTATGAAAATGAAATCTTTCGAAACATAGATGGAAGCAGTCGAATCACGGCGATATGGGATCAGACTGACCAGAACGGTCAGCCACCGGATACATTTACATACGGAAGTGAGTATACGAATAGTCAGATTAATCAGGCACTGAAAAGTGACAATCCAAAGGAAATTGTGCCAGTAAGCGATGAAAATGGACATGGTACATTTTTAGCAAGTGTGGCAGCAGGTGGAGAAAATATCCAGGAAGGTTTTACCGGGGCGGCATCAGAGGCTGAAATTGCAGTAGTGAAGTTAAAAGAAGCGAAAGATTATCTGCGGAAATTTTATGGAATACGACAGAAGGCAGTGTGTTATCAGGAGACAGATATTGCACAGGGACTTCGGTATCTGCATCTTCTGGCACTGAAAAAACAGATGCCCCTTGTTATGTGTGTGGCTCTTGGAACGAATCTTGGCGGACATAATGGAATGTCCAGTCTGTCGCGGATTCTCGGAAGCTATTCCAGACTGGTAGATCGATGCGTGGTTATCGGAGGAGGAAATGAGGCAAATGAACGACATCATTTTCAGGGAAAACTGAATCAGGTAGGAGAGGTTCAGGAAGTGGAAATGCGTGTCGAAAGTGGAAATACGGGATTTGTAGCAGAATTATGGGGGACCATTCCCAATATTGTGACAGCGTATCTTATATCTCCGTCTGGGGAGAGAAGTCCGGTGATTTCCATTCGGCAGGGGAATCGCTATCAGCTTACATTTCCATTTGAGCAGACGGTTGTGGATGTGGAATACCGGTTGTTTTTGCGGAACGGAAGATCCCAGCTTTTGTTTCTAAAATTCGATCATCCGGCACAGGGTATCTGGAAGATAGGAGTACAGTCGCTGGGGCGTGCAGATGGAGAGTTTCACATCTGGCTTCCGGTGCGGGAATTTCTCGATGGAAATGTATATTTTCTGGAAGCAAGTCCGGACGTGACATTGACAGAGCCTGCGAATACCGATGATCCAATCACGGTTGCTTATTACAGTGGAGCAGATAAGAGTGTTGATATTAATTCTGGCAGAGGTTATACTAGAGACAAGAGAATAAAACCTGATTTTGCAGTTCCAGGAGTCCAGGTTTTGGGAGCAGGGGGAAATGGAACATTTGTAAGGCGAAGCGGTTCCAGTGTGGCAACGGGAATCACAGCCGGAGCCTGTGCGATGATCATGGAATGGATTTTGAATCAGCCGATTCCGGCAGGAGTTACCACAAGTCAGGTGGCAAATATTATCATATTAGGAGTACAGCAGAACACATTTTCAGAATTCCCGAACCGACAGTGGGGCTATGGAACGATGGACCTGTATCAATCGCTGGACAGATTGAGAAGATTATAACAGATGGGAGAGGTACAATATGGCAGACTTTTTTGAGCAGTTAGGAAAGAAAATTTCAGATGTAGCAGAGGACTTTGGAAAGAAGACGGAAGATACCCTGGAGGTGCAGCGTATCAAAAGCCAGATCCGTTCTCTGGATCGTGCCAATGAAAGAGATTACATCGAAATCGGAAAGAAGATTTATCAAAAATTCAAAGCAGGAGAAGTGGCGGACTTAGAGTGCATTTCCCTGTGCGAATCAATCGAAAAGAGAGAGGAAGAAGCAGCACAGTGCCAGGAGGAAATCCGCAAAATTCAGGAGGTATAGCAGATGTTATTGATGGCAGTAGGAGGACTTCTTGTTGTGCTGGTGTGCGTGGACATGGGCATTAAGCAGTACATCGAGGAGAATTTTGAAGAAGAGGAAGAACGTGAGACAATTCTGGACAAAGTTGTGCTTCGGAAGGTTTATAATAAAGGCTTCTGTTTTAATACACTGGATAAGAAGCCGGAGCTAGTGAGAAAGACATCTGGTATCTTGTGTGCCGGGCTTGCAATTTATGATGCATGGATCTTTCTCAAAAAAGGAAAATGGCTCAGAAAATTCGGCATGGTATTTTTGACAGCCGGTGCAATCAGTAATACCTATGACAGACTGATTCGTGGAAAAGTCATTGATTATATCGGAATCCAGTGGAAAAACAGCAGATTTCGAAGACTCACCGCGAACCTGGCAGATGTGTATGTAGTAATTGGGGCAGCAGTGACAGGCGCAGCGAAGATATTCCGAAGATAGAAAAAGCATTCTTAAATAAAAAATAGTGTGTAGGTCATTGCAAAGGTTCTTTCTGAACTTTGGGTATAACAAAGTGAAACATTAGCTGGTATCAAATTGATACCAGCTTGTTTTATAATAGCGCAGAGAGGGAAAAATCTTTACTTTTATGTATAAAAGCCAACTTGCATTTTTTCTCTAGATTGACTAATCCACTTCTACCGTATACAATACGTTTGAGGACTTTGAATTTGTTGTTGTTTCCTTCAACAAATCCAGAACTTATAGAGAAGGATATCGCATTCTTGACCGGAAGGATATCCTTTTTTATTCCATTACAAAACGATTGTATTTCGCTCTCGCTATATTTTCTAAGATATTCATCTAATTTTTCTTCATCTTTTCCCATTAACAATGAATGGAATTCTTTGAACATATTTTCTACTTTTTTAACTACCGGATAGATCCTTTTTATTTGTTGGATGTATTTTTCAATGACAGGATCTCGTTTTGTTTTGGGGTTACATGTCAATATATATTTAAGTATATCTGCCCGTTTGATTACAGTTACTTCTGGCGGCAATACCCATTCCATCGTTGTTTTTGCATTGAATGGATCTCGGTCCGGAAAATTGTTTTTTCCAATAAGATAAATATACTTTTCGAGTTTGCTATCAGTATCTTGAAATGATTCCTGGTGCTTAATATAAAAATAGATTAATTCGTTACTACAGCCGTCAACCATCATTTTATAAATGATATTCAGCCATGCATTCATAGAAGATTCCCGTTTCTTGTAATTGACAGGATGTTCCAATGCAGCAATATCTTCTTCCGTCATAAAAATATATTTTTTTGCTGTAAGAGATGATATCCCAAAAGCCTCGGCTGTTTTCTTTATCCGTGGCTTCTCCTGCTTTTTCCAATAAACTTGGATTTCCCGAATTAATTGCTGTTTTTTTTCCTGCTCGCTTTCTGATGCTGATACTGCCGTGAATCCAGATAATGCTTTTTGTTATCGTAGATCACTTCATTTCCATTCGAATCTATAGGTGGTGTGTTGTCATAGTGCAGGCTGTCGAGCAATGAAACATCAGGTGTTTTCTCTTTTAATATTTTTTCAGGTGCTTTTTCAGATATTTCTCCATTTTGAATATATAAGCGGGATGGCATTTCTTCTTTGAAAATATTTTTCATGTACCCGAGGAGATTTTGCAATAAATGGAATCTGTCGGCGACCTGGATGCATTCTGGAAGTATTTCGTTGATTGCAGCGGCATATGCGTTTGCCCTGTCTCTTGCAACAAGTCGTACTTTTGTATGTGATTTCAACCATTCTTTTAATGGTATTCCATCCCGGCCATCAAGCAGTGCGATTAAATGATGATCTTTTAGATCGTAAATAGCAGTAGCATAGGTCCGACCTTTTCGGATAGCAACATCATCAATGCCAATCTCTTCTACATCTGGATTATCTATAAATTCGATTCGGTCATACAAGCGTTGTATGGTGTCATTGCTGACCTGTACTCCAAGTAATGCCAGTACTTTACTTGCACCTTCATTACTGAGAAACATTGAAACAGCAAGGATCAATGTGTTCAGGGCATCCGTCCGTACCTGAGAAGCTTTGGCAAACGGGAGATCTTCCATAAAGACTTTGCATTCACAATCCCGGTTTTCACAATCATATTTATAAACATTTGCATGTAAAAAAGTCTGCTTGCAATGAATTGGGGTATCCTGAAATTTTCTTCTGTAAGTGGCATGAAGTTTTGTGCTCAATTTTCCACACAGGGGACATTTACAGCCATGTTCTTTAGATTTAATGTAAATATGTAAGCTATCTTCATCTTCAACATGATCATAAACATAATGGTTTTCATCAAGCAGAAAAGAATAATCTTGTGTTGGAATATACTTCATAGGAATCATCTTCTTCCTTTTTAGGTACATATATTATATCATAAATACCCAAAGATAAGAAATAGATATTTATAGAAAAAGCAGATATTTTTCATACCTGCTTTTTTCTTGATATACCCAAAGTTCAGAAAGAACCATTGCAAAGATAATCCACACACTATTTTTTTATGATTATTTTAATTATGGTTTCAAGAATTATTTCTTATTGCTCTTTACTTCCTGAAGCTTCATAGCGCGAACCTTAAGCGGCAGTCCGAACAGATTGATAAATCCGTCAGCGTCGTGGTGGTCATAAAGGTCACCAGTTGTGAAGCTTGCAAGAGACTCATTGTAAAGTGAGTACGGTGAAGTTGTTCCGGCTTTGATGATGTTACCTTTGTAAAGTTTGAATTTCACTTCTCCTGTTACGTACTCCTGAGTTGACTCAACAAATGCCTGGATTGCCTCGCGAAGTGGTGTAAACCATTTTCCTTCATAAACAACCTGAGAAAGTTTATTTCCCATATCTTTCTTAACTTCTGTTGTAGCACGGTCAAGAACTAACTCCTCTAACTGCTGATGTGCCTCGTAAAGGATTGTTCCGCCAGGTGTCTCATATACACCACGGGATTTCATACCTACAACACGGTTCTCTACGATGTCGCAGATACCGATTCCGTGCTTAGCACCGAGCTCATTAAGCTTCATGATAATCTCAGATACCTTCATCTGCTGTCCGTTTATACTTGTTGGTACACCTTTTTCAAATGTCATGGTTACATATTCACCTGCATCTGGAGCTTTTTCTGGTGTAACACCAAGTACGAGCAGATGCTCATAGTTTGGCTCGCAGGAAGGATCCTCAAGCTCAAGACCTTCATGGCTGATGTGCCATAAGTTACGGTCACGGCTGTAGCTGTGGCTGGCATCAAATGGAAGGTCGATACCATGTGCTTTACAGTAAGCAATCTCATCCTCACGGGATTCCATCTTCCAGAGATCTGTCATTCTCCAAGGAGCAATGATCTTGATGTCTGGAGCAAGTGCTGTGATACCAAGCTCGAAACGAATCTGGTCATTTCCTTTACCAGTAGCACCGTGGCAGATTGCTACAGCACCTTCTTTTCTTGCAATTTCAACTAATTTCTTAGCAATTGCCGGACGAGCCATAGCTGTTCCGAGTAAATATTTATTCTCATATACTGCATGAGCCTTTACACAAGGCATGATGTAGTTGTCGCAGAAATCATCAATGATATCCTCGATGTATAATTTGGAAGCACCAGCCATCTTTGCTCTTTCTTCCAGACCATCTAACTCCTCGCCCTGTCCACAGTTAATGCAGCAGCAGATTACATCATAGCCAAATGTCTCTTTTAACCACGGAATAACAGCAGTTGTGTCCAGTCCGCCTGAATATGCTAATACGACTTTTTCTTTCATTTTCGAAATCCTCCTAATGTATCATTTACTTTCTATTTTAATAAGAAAATATCTTATTTGCAATCGCAAATCATACTATACACCTAAATTCATAAATATGCAAGAAAAAATTAGATAAATCTTTTAATATGCAAAATATGCATTGGAAATGTATAAAACAAGAATTCTATGTGAATGGCTGTATGAGTAAAGGAATTGGAAGAAAATATCCAATATCGGAAAAATAAAGAAAATGTAAGAACTAATCATATTAATACGATATGTAATATGTATAAATATTAACAATAAATATAAGGGATTTAATGCATTTATCAATTGGACGTGTCGAAAAAAAGAAACTAAAATAGAAGTTGTAATATAAAGACGAGAGTTATGTTATTGGAGGAGGAAAAAATATGAATTTAACAGGCTCAAAGAAAACACTTGCGTTGGCAGGTGTGATATGCGGACTTGTAGCAGCATGTCTTGCATATTTTGGTAACCCGGCAAATATGGCATTCTGTATCGCATGTTTTATCCGTGATACAGCTGGTGCAATGGGGATGCATCAGGCTGAAGCAGTAATGTATGCAAGACCAGAGATTATCGGTCTGGTTCTTGGCGCATTTATTATTTCAATTGCGACAAAAGAATTCCGCTCTACAGGTGGATCTTCACCGATGATCCGTTTTGTACTTGGTGTGATCATTATGATCGGAGCACTCGTATTCCTGGGATGCCCACTTCGTATGGTACTTCGTATGTCAGCCGGTGATTTAAATGCATGGGTAGCACTTATCGGATTTATTCTTGGAGTAGCAACTGGTGTATTTGCTCTGAAACAGGGATTCAGCCTTGGAAGAGCACAGGCAACAACAAAAGCAAGTGGAGCAGTACTTCCGGTTATCGTTGTTGGAATTCTGATTCTTGCAACATGCACATCACTTTTGAAAGTAAGTGCGGCTGGTCCGGGAAGCTTACACGCACCAATCATTATGTCTCTTGTAGGAGGCCTGATCTTCGGAGCTATGGCTCAGAAATCAAGAATGTGCTTTGCAGGTGGAATCCGTGATGTCATTATTATGAAGAACTTTGATTTATTATCTGTTATTGGCGGACTTTTCGTTGTAATGCTGATCTTCAATATTGCAACAGGAAAATTTATAGTAGGATTTAACACACCAGGAGTTATTGCACATTCTGAACACTTGTGGAATATCCTTGGTATGTATACAGTTGGATTTGCAGCAGTTCTTGCAGGTGGATGCCCGCTTCGTCAGTTAATCCTTGCAGGACAGGGATCTTCTGATTCAGGAGTCACTGTAATCGGAATGTTCGTAGGATCAGCAATCTGCCACAACTTCGGACTTGCAGCAAGTGGAACAGCACTTAACCCGGAGACAAAAGCTGTTGTAGCTGGAGCAGTTCCAACTAACGGAAAAGTTGCATGTATTCTTTGCATCGTAGTTCTGTTCATCATCGCATTTACATGTAAGAGAGACAGCTAAGAAATAAGAACAGAAAGAAATTCAGATGAAATAATTATAACAGAATAGCTGAAAATAATGTCTGAAAGGAGAATATAGATATGGTAGAAGTAGATGCAAGAGGACTTTCCTGCCCGGAGCCGATCATGCTGACAGCAGAGGCTCTGAAGAACGAAAAAGGTCCAATTAAAGTATTGGTAAGTGAACCGGTACAGAAAGAAAATGTTGAAAAATATGCAAAGAGTCAGGGAAAGAAACCAACATCAAAGGAAGTTGGGGACGAGTTTGAAATCGTCATTGAATAAGATTTCCTGATTTAGGCATCAGACGCATATGGAAGTTTAGGAGCAGTCGTGAAAACGGCTGCTTCTTTGCATATATCTTTGCACATATCTTGCATATATCTTTGCACATATCTTGCATATATCTTGCACATAGCTACAGAAAATGCTTGACATATATCGATTGTCGATATACTATGTAGATAGCCGATATAAAATATTGTTTTAATGATGAAAGTCAATTTATATCAGTTATATCGGATAAGATGTGTCGGCAGGGTAGGTATGAATGCAAAAATCAGAACTGATTAAAAAGATTCTGAATTGAAAAAGAAAGGGGAGGTATAAAATGGCAGTAGATAAAAGCCTGGTGTCCGGAAGCACGATGATGTTGATTCTTAAGCTTCTGGAAGAGAAAGACATGTATGGTTATGAGATGATTGAGACTTTGAGGGAAAAGTCAGAGAATGTATTTGAGTTAAAAGCAGGAACATTATATCCGCTCCTTCATGGACTGGAGGAAAAGGAGTTTGTAAAGTCTTACGAGCAGGAAGCGGGTGGAAAGACAAGAAAGTATTATTCCATAACAAGAGAAGGAAAGAAGCAACTCCGGGCAAAAGAAAAAGAATGGAAAGAATACGCCGGAGCAGTGAGAAATGTTCTGGGAGGTGTATGCTTTGGATAGACAGGAATATTTGAAATCTTTGACGGAACAGATTCGTACAAAGCGTGCGCGAACCATGGTTGCGGAGGAAGTAGAAGCACATATTGAAGACCAGAAACAGGATTTCATGGCTCATGGATTAGGTGAAGAAGAAGCCGAGTCGATGGCTGTAGTGGAGATGGGAGATCCAGTGGAGGCAGGCGTGAAGCTTGACCGGGTGCACCGCCCGAAGATGGAATGGACAGTTCTGATGGCGATTTTAATTATTAGTATTATGGGACTGATCTTACAGGCAGTAGTCACTTCATCTTTTCCAACAATGGATATGAGTACGCTGGAAGCCTTTAAAGATAACTTTTTGTATGGCGGAATTTGGAGTGCAATGTTAATAGGAATTGCGGTCATGTTAGGAATCTGTTATCTGGATTATTCTGTATTAGTAAAGTGGTCATTTCCAATTTGGGTAGTCATGCAGATACCGGCAGTCTTTTCTATAGTTAGTAAGATCTTTTTTGATGAAACAATGTGGATTGGACCGATGGTCAATGGCAGAAGTATAGTTCAGATGTTATTGTCCTATCTGGTCATCCCCTTTTACGCAGGGACAATTTATCATTTCCGCAGAAAAGGAACGAAAGGACTGATCATGAGTACCGTGTGTCTTGGAATAACAGTACTTACCGATTTGATGATACCGTTTATGTCATCTGCAGTTGTTACCGGAATTACAGGGCTGGTCTTACTGCATGTGGCGGTCTGTAAGGGCTGGTTTGGAGAAAATAAAAAGAAATTTTTGATTAGAATGTGGGGTATGATTGGAATCTGCCTGATACTGATGTCCGGAATAACATTTTGGGGTAATGGACGTTTCGTTACAGATTATCAGGTACATCGACTGGAAGCTTTAATTACCGGAGAACACTGGGATTATACAAGAGGTGCGGTTGCAGACGTAGCAAATGCTGCAAAAGATTCAAATTCAAGTAAATGGCATGAGTCGCAGTCTTCCGGAAAAATAGAAGTAACGGATCCATATAATGGAGCCACAGAAGTAGAAGCTATCACGCTTTACAATTATGCAAGAAATGATTATATCTGGACATACCTGTTCCATTATTTTGGAAATGTAAAAGGAGTTTTTTTGGTTGTAGTATTTGCGGTATTTATGGCACTATTGCTTCGAATGGCGGTAAAACAGAAGAATCGCCTGGGATATATGCTCAGCATCGGCTGTGTAATATTTTTGATTTTACAGTCACTGTTCTATATTGGAGTAAATGCAGGACTTTATCCGATTAGCGGAAATTATATGCCATTTTTATCTCATGGAAATATGACCATGATGATTACTTACTTTTATATGGGAATATTGTTGTCCGTGTATAGAAATTCAAATATTGTGAAGAATTAGATAGAGATTATAAGAATATACCAGTGAAAAACACCATGTTTCGGAAAAAAGAAGCATGGTGTTTTTTACCATTTTGCTATTTAGACAAAGATTCAGTAGTCTTTGGAATTAACTGATCCAGAATTTTCTCAGCATCAAAATCAGGTGCCTGCTTCATGGCAAGGTCATAGATTGGCTGGATAGTAGCAAGTGGTTCCATCAAATCTGTAGCTATTTGAGAAACAGGGGAGTTTTTAATTATTCTTTTAATAATCTGTTTGATAAGGTAGAGTTGTTCACCTTCGATACGTCCAGCACGTTCGCCTTCGATACGTCCTTCCTCCCGACTGACGCGTCTGGTCTCCTGTACATCATATGCTTCAAAAGAATCAAACATCATATTAAACTGCCTCCTTGTAATATGGTCTGTAAGATCATTGATTTCTTCAGCAGGGACATTGATTGTATGAAGAAATGCTGAAAATACAGAGCCCATAAGCTTTAAAATGTGTGGTGGTGTATTTTGTGTCAAGTGGTTCCAGTAGTCTTCTGGAATCTCTTTTAAATGCTTGAAATCAGAGGAACTCTTGAGCTTATTAAGAATGAAAATAGCTGAGAGTTCATCACCTTTTTCAATTAAATCTTCCTGAGAATACTTATTCAAAGGAACGACCAGATATTTATAATCTGGAATAAATTCTTCAAAGATATCACTCATGAATACCCGGTCTTTAAAATGTAATGCAGAAGTCCATTGCCCCGTGCCTTCATAATAAATAATTGGCAGAATCGGAGGATACAAAAAATCTTTGGATTTCGTAATGCCAGGCTTCAGTTTTTCCTGTGTGGCAGCGTAATCAGTCCAGACATAAACCATGTATCTGAGTAATCTGAAAGACATATCAGCATCAGCTTCTGACTGGTGTTCAATAAGTGCAATCAGATAAAGCTCTGTGTTTTCAATCTGAATTTTCTTCACAATGTCAGAATCACGGGATTCCTGAAATAAAGGAATAAAATGTGAAGAAACGTCTTCGACATCCTCTGGCTTTATGTTCATGAAAAAAGGAATATCCGTGTATCCTTTTAGAAATTGGGCACAAAGTGTCGAATCTCCGAATACAATCTTGGCGGCATTGTCATGAATCTTTGAATTGTGTACTCCATGTTCAGTTGTCTTGTTAGTAGTTTCCATAGCGCTCCTCTCTGAGCAAATGTAAACTAAAAACTTTCTGAATATATTTTAACATTGTAAGTATAAAAAGACAATATAGAAATTGAATGAAAATAAATTCCCTAAAATGAATTCTATACGAAATGGATTTGTCAAAAATTCAGAAGTATCGTAACATTTGCCCGGTGTGCATGCAACTTATGCAAGTGCAGAACCACTTAAAGTTGCAGTGAATGAGTAACATCATCAAAAATCTGAGTGAATTCTTTGCTGAAAAAGCAATGAAATCCTGGCTGGGGATTTCCATGGGCGTTGAAACATAATGAAAATATCGTGCCCGAAATTTGATGTAGATGTAGTGTAGCACAGATGAGGTGCATACGCAATAGGTGCAACAAAATGTTGCATTTTTCTTAAAATGAATTTGGAGAGTCTACCACGCTGGCAGACATTTATTCTTATACTGGAATTTATTTTTGAGTCAGATAAAAAAATAAATAAGGATCAGAAAACAGATGCTCCCGATCCTTATGTAATGCTTTTATTTAATTAAACACATATTTATCCAGTCGGTCAAATGCTTCTTTCACTCTGGAAAGTGGAAGTGCAAGATTCATACGGATTGCCCATTTCTTCTGGAAAGCCTCTCCGTTCTGCCAGAATACGCCGGCTTCAAATCCGGATACAAGCAGCTCTTCCAGAGTCTTGCCGTGAGCCTTGCACCATTTCTCGCAGTCAAGGAAAAGCATGTAAGTTCCCTGTGGACGGGAAACCTCTACACCTTCAAAATGCTTCTCAATGTAGTTGCATGCATAGTCAACATTTTCTCCGATGACCTGGCGAAGCTCATCGACCCATTCATTTCCTTCCGGTGAATAAGCACCGATCAGAGCATGCATGGAAAGAACATTCATGGAATTGTAATGGCCAAGTGATGATTCTTTCTCAATACGTTCTCTTAACCATTTATTATAGATAACATGATAACTTCCAATTAGTCCTGCAAGGTTAAATGTTTTGGATGGTGCATAAAATGCAGCTGTATGCATTTTAGCATATTCGGATACTGACTGTGTCGGAATGTGCTTGTGGTCACCAAGAATAATGTCAGACCAGATTTCATCTGCAATGACATAAACATCATGTTTCTCATAAATCTCCATAGCTTTTTCGATTTCCCAGCGTTCCCATACACGACCGGAAGGATTGTGTGGAGAACAGAAGATAGCTGTGTGAATCTTGTTATCAACAATTTTTTCTCCATATCCTCGAAATCCATGCGCCAGATTCCATTCTCATCTTTCTGGAGCGGACTGTGGATAATATGATAGCCATTATTATTCAATACCCCGGTAAATCCGATGTATGTGGAAGAATGAACCAGAATATTGTCTCCTTGGGAACAGAGTACGTGAAGGGCACTTGCTACACCTCCGAGAACTCCGTTTTCATAACCAATCTCTTCTTTTGTAAGATCCGTAACTCCTTTACGGTCTCTGTGCCACTTAATGATACTGTCGTAGTATTCATCTTTTATATTGAAATATCCGTAAGTCGGATGCTTTGCTCTTTTAATGAGTGCTTCTGTTACAGTTGGAACAGTTGCAAAATTCATATCTGCAATCCACATTGGAATGCAATCGAGACCATCACGGACATGTACCTCATCGACGATACCAAATCCGTTCGGCAGATTGTCTACTGCAAGGGCATCTTTGCCTTTGCGGTCAATGATACCTGTAAAATCGTATTTCATTATCTCAACTCCTTTATATAGTCCTCCCTGTATTGTAGAAACAAAAAGTCCCTTATTATTTTTTATAATGACAGAGAAGTATTTTGTGCCTTAAAGTTTTCGCATTTTGACACTACAAGCTGCGTAATATTATTACGCAATAAAAACAACTTGTCTAGAGGAACTAATGATATATAGAAAAAAACAATTATGTAAATGATATATGTCGAAAATCAATTTGACGATTTGGTGGGGGGGGGTAAAATTAAGACGATTTTTAGACTAATAAATTTACTAGTAGGATTAATCGGTGATTATACATTAAAAATAAAACTTCATTAAGGGGGAAATGAAATGAATGATATGAAGGCTAACAACCTATCATTCAGATATGAAAACGGTGATAAACTGATTCTCAAGGATATATCAGTTGATATTCCTGCCGGAGAATTTGTTTGTTTGCTTGGACAGTCTGGATGTGGAAAGAGTACATTTTTAAGACTTTTGGCGGGGCTGGAGGAACCTACATTTGGAACAATTGAGATGAACGGAGAACCGATAAAAGGCGCAGGACTTGACCGTGGCGTTGTATTCCAGGATTACGGACTTTTTCCGTGGATGACAGCTGGGGACAATATCATGCTTGCTCTGAAAAAGCGTTTTAAAGATAAGTCTAAGAAAGAATTGAAAAAAATCGCAATGGACAGTCTGGCAAGTGTAGGGCTGAAAGAGGAAGTGTTCGGTATGCTTCCGAAGAGCCTTTCCGGTGGTATGAAACAGCGCTGTGCTATCGCAACAGCATTTGGAATTGATCCTCCGGTACTTCTGATGGATGAGCCATTTGGAGCACTGGATGCGGTGACAAGAGCGAAACTTCAGGATCTGGTACTGGAACTGTGGGCAAAGCAGGAGAAGAGAAAAACAGTATTCTTCGTAACTCATGATGTAGATGAAGCACTGTTGCTTGCAAATCGTATTCTTGTATTCGGACAGTCACCAAGTAATATTATTTATGACTGCAAAGTACCGGATGAGGAGCGCCCGACAAGAGAAACACAGTTTGATGATTCGAAGGTATTAGAAAGACGCAATACATTGATCAAATTTATCAATGGAGATATTGCATCTCATATTTCATAATTATTTGGTAGATGTTTGAGAAAGGCAAGAAAAATGGAAAAGAAGAAAAGTAAGAAAAAATATTGGAAATATTTGGTGACAATTGCTATTTTTGCTTTGATGGTTCTGGCATATTATTTGATTTCATCATCAGAGGCCTCCAACAGTTATCTATTTCCGGCAGGAAGCAAGATTTGGCAGGCTTTTGTACAGGATAAAAGTGTGTTTGGAACGAATGCACTACATTCATTCAAATTATTGATTCCATCATTATTCCTTGCAATTGTCTTAAGCCTTGCAATTGGAATTCCACTTGGACTGAATGAGACAGCCAGAGATATTATGTATCCGGTGTTATATGTTGTTAGCGTTGTTCCAGCAATTCTGTTATCACCATTTGCACTGATGCTGGCACCAACATTCCGTTCAGCATCTCTGTTCCTGATTGTATACGGCTGTATGTTCCCGACAGTATTTGCGACGATTACAGGTATCCAGACAATTGATAAACGTTACCTGGATCGTGCAAAGACTTTGGAGTTAAAAGGATGGGAGAAAATCACAAAGGTTATTCTTCCGGCAGCAAGCCCGTCAATTTTTGCAGGACTTGTTACAACAATGAGAGGTTCATTCCTGATGCTGGTATATTCTGAGATGTACGGTGCGAAATATGGAATGGGATTCTATGTAAGAAAGTATTCTGAATTTGGTATGTATGCTAACACATGGAGTGGATTTATCTTCATGGTACTGGTACTCGTAATTGTAATGCAGATTTTTGAGAAGATTAAGAATCATCTTCTTAAATGGTCTATCAATTAAGGCAGTAAGCCGGCGGGCTTTTGTATAAATAAATTATCACAGGAGGATATATACGCATGAAAAAGAGAATCGTATTAATACTTCTCGTTGCAGCAATGAGCGTTAGCTTATTTGCATGTGGAAGTAAAGAAAGCAGTTCCAGTTCTGATGACTCTAAGAAGGATTCATCAGCATCAACATCAACCCATATGAATGCATCTGATGCAGATGGTATCGAAGATAAGGATATCACATGGGCAAAGGATAACAGTGGTAACACATTCCTTGCTATCGCAGAGGATAAGGGATGGATTGATGATCTTGGAATCAAAATTGATGAGCCTAACTTTGACGAGACAAATGCTGCATTAACAGCATTAGCAGGTGGACAGGTTGACATCATTTCTAATTATGGAACAAATGCACCACTTCAGGAAATTGCATCTGGTGAGGACTGGCTGATCATCGGAGGATATATGGCTCAGGGATGTATGCCGATCGTTGCTAAAAAAGGAACAAAGTGGAATGGTGTAGAAGATTTCATTGGAAAGAAAGTAGCTGCTGATCCAAGTTTATATTCTGTAACAGGAGCACTTCTTGATAAAGGATATGATCCATTAACACAGGTAGAGTGGAAATCATACCCAACTTCTAGTGACCAGCTTGCAGCTGTAGTAAAGGGAGAGGTTGATTATGCAGTTGTTGGAACAAGCCGTAACTATGAAGTACAGCAGAACCCAGAGCTTGAAGCAGTTGCTTACCAGAGTGATGTAATGCCATGGTATTCTTGCTGTCGTATGGTTGTTACAAGAGAGTATGCAGAGAAGAATCCTAATACTATCAAAGCTATCCTGAAGACGCTGATTCGTGCTCAGGAGTATTACACAACACATCACGATGAGTGTGAAGAGTTAATGAAAGACTACATGGGTGTAGATCTTGACTATGTAAAAGCCTATATGGACAACGATCACTTCCAGATTAGCAATGACCCACTGAAACATGCGGTTATGAAGGGATGGGAGATTCTTGATAAGACAGGATTCCTTGATGAGAATGCTAAGAACATCAACATCGAAGATCATATCGATACTTCTTTTTATGAGGAAGCTTTAAATGAGGCTACTGAGGAGTATGGTGATGAGAATCCAGAGTTCTACAGCAACCTAAAATCTTTCTATGAAGAGCACAATAAATAAGATATAAGAAATTTTTACATAAGAATGGAGCTGTTATATAATAGCTCCATTTTTTAAAATTATCGATTATTATTATGGAGAAGACCTATGATTAACAATACGATATACAGAGAAAATCTGGAATATTTTGCAGATATAAGAAAAGATGATCAGATGACGCCGATTGAACGGTCGAATGCACTTGCAAAAGGTGAAGAGGTAGATCGCATGCCGGTCCAGATGATGGCAGATTTGGTATTGCCGGATCTTATAGGAACGACACTGAAAGAGTCAGAGCTTTCAGCGAAAAGCAAGGCAGAACTTCAGATTGCGGCATATCATTTGTTTGGATTTGATGGAATTGGAATGATGCATGGACTGTATTCCCTTCCGATGGCAATGGGAGGAAAATATACGGAGTCTGACCATATGACGAAATCACTGACAGAGCCTCCGATTAAAGATATTCATGATTTTTCGGGACTGGATCTTGATTGTATTAAATTAGAAAATGACGATGCTGCATATAAGGCATTTGACGCAATCAGATATATTCAGGATGCAGTTGGAGATGAGATTACCTGCGGTATGAATTTCACTGCACCGTTCACCGTGGCAACAGGAGTTGTGGGTGTGGAACCGTTTTTGACAGCATGTGCAAGAGAACCGGAGATTGCATTTCAGGTGCTTGATTTTGTTGTTCAGGCACAGTGCAAACTTGCGAAAAGCTTCTTGGAGGCAGGAATTACAGTAGGAACCAGTGATCCGGTGGCAAGTTGCACGGTCATCAACCCCAAAATGTACCGGAAGTATGCGAAGCCGTATGAAATGAGATTTGCTGAATTTTGTTCTTCTTATACAGGTCGCCCGATGAGTATCCATATTTGCGGAAATACTACTAAGATATTGAAAGATGTTGCAGATGCAGGATTTGTCACCTTCAGTCTGGATAATATGGTAGATTTGGAAGTTGCAAAAGAGAAGATCGGAGACCAGGTACACCTAGTCGGTAATGTAGATCCGGTCGCAATTATGATGCAGGCAACACCGGATGAAGTCCGGGCAGATGTCCGCAAATGTTATAGAAAAGCATGGGATTCCCCGAAAGGATTTACAATCCATTCCGGATGTGATATGCCATATGGAACTCCGAAAGAGAATATGAAGGCTTATTTGGATGAGGCAAAAAAATGTGCAAAAGAACAGGCTCATGCATATAAAAATCCAAAAGAACATCATATTTGGGACGAGAAATAAGAGGCAAGGTATTAAGAGAGGTAAGAAATGTATAATTTTGATGAGATAATAGAACGTCGGGGAACAAATGCATTAAATACAGATGGATTTAGAGATTATATTTTTCATGCAGGACCAGAAAAAACTTTCCCGTACAAAGATGATGAATTCGTCCGTATGTGGGTTGCGGATATGGAATTTGCAACACCGGATGTGATCAGAGACGCTATTAAAGAGAGAATTGACAAAAAAATATTCGGTTACAGCATGGTGTATAGTGATGATTATTATCAGGCGTTTTCAAAATGGTGTAAAGAAAAGTATAATTGGGAATTTCTGAAAGAAGAGTTGTGTTTCTCACCGGGAATCATACCGGCTTTGTATCAGTTGATTGAGGATCTGGTCGGAAAAGATGAGAAGATGCTTGTTATGACACCGGGGTATGGATACTTCAAGCATGCAGCTGAATATAATAAAGTTGAACTAGTGAAATCACCGTTAATTGAAATCGATGGATATTTTACAATAGATTTTGAAGACCTGGAAAAAAGAGCTACTGATCCGAAAGTGAAAGTATTGCTGTGGTGCAATCCACATAATCCAAGCGGACGTATGTGGACGATGGAGGACCTGAAAAAGGTAGCAGAGATTGCAAAGAAAAATAATCTCTGGCTGATTTCCGATGAGATTCACTGTGATCTGATCCGCAAAGGAAAGAAGCATATTCCAATGGGACTTGCAGAACCAGAGTATAATAAGTTGATTACCTGCATGTCAGCCAGCAAGACATTTAACATGGCAGGACTGATGTTTTCGGATATTATTATAAGAAATGAAGAAGAGCGTGCAAGGTTCAAAGACCGGGATAAGATTGTAGGATTTGTGAATCCACTTTCTGTAGCAGCTCATAAGGTGGCTTATGAAAAAGGCGGACAGTGGTTGATGGAATTAAGAGAATATCTGGATCAGAATTTTGCCTATGTGAAAGCGTATCTAGATCAGAATTTCCCGGAAGCGAAATTTCAGATTCCGGAAGCAACTTATCTTGCGTGGGTTAATATGGGACGCTGTTTGCCGGAGATTGAGGATTTCCCGGATTTCTTTGCCAATAACGCGGGTGTTCTACTGGAAGGAGGAGATGATCTTTTTGTAGGAAATGCAAAAGGATATATCAGACTGAATCTGGCAATGCCAAGAAGCATTATAGAAAAAGGACTTAACAGAATGAAGGAAGCATTGAAGGAAAATCAAGTGTGTAAATAAGCTACAAAAATAAGTAGTCTTAGATAAAAAGAGGTCGCTATATTTTTCTTAGAGGAGAATATAGTGACCTTTCGTAATTATTTTATAGAGTTATTTAAAGATAAGAGATTTAGAATTTTCTCAGCATCAAAATCAGGTGCCTGCTTCATGGCAAGGTCATAGATTGGCTGGATAGTAGCAAGTGGTTCCATCAAATCTGTAGCTATTTGAGAAACAGGGGAGTTTTTAATTATTCTTTTAATAATCTGTTTGATAAGGTAGAGTTGTTCACCTTCGATACGTCCAGCACGTTCGCCTTCGATACGTCCTTCCTCCCGACTGACGCGTCTGGTCTCCTGTACATCATATGCTTCAAAAGAATCAAACATCATATTAAACTGCCTCCTTGTAATATGGTCTGTAAGATCATTGATTTCTTCAGCAGGGACATTGATTGTATGAAGAAATGCTGAAAATACAGAGCCCATAAGCTTTAAAATGTGTGGTGGTGTATTTTGTGTCAAGTGGTTCCAGTAGTCTTCTGGAATCTCTTTTAAATGCTTGAAATCAGAGGAACTCTTGAGCTTATTAAGAATGAAAATAGCTGAGAGTTCATCACCTTTTTCAATTAAATCTTCCTGAGAATACTTATTCAAAGGAACGACCAGATATTTATAATCTGGAATAAATTCTTCAAAGATATCACTCATGAATACCCGGTCTTTAAAATGTAATGCAGAAGTCCATTGCCCCGTGCCTTCATAATAAATAATTGGCAGAATCGGAGGATACAAAAAATCTTTGGATTTCGTAATGCCAGGCTTCAGTTTTTCCTGTGTGGCAGCGTAATCAGTCCAGACATAAACCATGTATCTGAGTAATCTGAAAGACATATCAGCATCAGCTTCTGACTGGTGTTCAATAAGTGCAATCAGATAAAGCTCTGTGTTTTCAATCTGAATTTTCTTCACAATGTCAGAATCACGGGATTCCTGAAATAAAGGAATAAAATGTGAAGAAACGTCTTCGACATCCTCTGGCTTTATGTTCATGAAAAAAGGAATATCCGTGTATCCTTTTAGAAATTGGGCACAAAGTGTCGAATCTCCGAATACAATCTTGGCGGCATTGTCATGAATCTTTGAATTGTGTACTCCATGTTCAGTTGTCTTGTTAGTAGTTTCCATAGCGCTCCTCTCTGAGCAAATGTAAACTAAAAACTTTCTGAATATATTTTAACATTGTAAGTATAAAAAGACAATATAGAAATTGAATGAAAATAAATTCCCTAAAATGAATTCTATACGAAATGGATTTGTCAAAAATTCAGAAGTATCGTAACATTTGCCCGGTGTGCATGCAACTTATGCAAGTGCAGAACCACTTAAAGTTGCAGTGAATGAGTAACATCATCAAAAATCTGAGTGAATTCTTTGCTGAAAAAGCAATGAAATTCAGAAATGAAATCCTGGCTGGGGATTTCGCTGGGCGTTGAAACATAATGAAAATATCGTGCCCGAAATTTGATGTAGGTGTAGTGTAGCACAGATGAAGTGCATACGCAATAGATGAAACAAAATGTTGTAGGAGTCCAGGAGTTTTAATTCTTGGAATAAGTAAAAAATGATATTCACAAGACCTATAAAAAAGTTGAATTATAGAAAATGTGCGATGCATACAAAAATCTAAAAGAAATTGTTGGATTTGGACGCTGAAAAAGAAAAAAGCTGTATATATAATATAAAAATGTATTTTGGTTACGAAAAGATAATTATTATATAAAAAAGAGCTGGAGCAGATAAAGAGTGAAGATATAGAGACAGGAAGAAATCTGCTCGAGACACTCTACTGGTATCTGAGAATGAAAAGAAATGTGTCTCAGACAGCGGCAAAATTAAAGATTCACAGGAATACGCTACTTCCACGTCTGACCCGGTTAAATGATATGCTGGATCTGGACAATCGCGACGGGGCAGAGTGCGAAAAACTTTTGGTTGCCATGGAAATAGAAAGAATGAAAAACAGTGACAAATAATAGAAACAATTTATAAATGCAATGCAATTATAGAAAAAATCAATTTGCATATTATGCTATAAAAGTCTAAAATTTTAAACAGAATGGTTAATTGTGTCCGTTTATAGATACGAATAAATTTGATGAGGTGAAAGAAAATGGAGATTATTAAAGATTTGCCAGAGGTTTTTGAAGAATTTGCTGAGCAGAGACAGAAATCGTTTCTTATGATGAAAGAACTGAAAGACAAGGGAACACCAGTAGTAGGAGCTTATTGTACATATTTCCCAAAAGAGATTGCTATGGCTATGGGAGCTTCAACAGTCAGCCTGTGTTCCACATCTGATGAGACAATTCCGGAAGCAGAAAAAGACCTTCCGAAGAATTTATGTCCATTGATCAAATCCAGTTACGGATTTGCAAAGACAGATAAATGTCCGTTCTTCTATTTCTCAGATGTAGTTGTTGGGGAGACTACATGCGATGGTAAGAAGAAAATGTATGAGTTGATGGGCGAGTTCAAAGATGTGTTTATAATGGAACTGCCAAATACTCAAGGACCAGAAGCACTGAAGCTTTGGAAGAAAGAGATTATCCGTTTTAAAGAATATCTTGAGAAAAGATTTGAAGTAACGATTACAGATGAAGATGTAAGAAAAGCTGTTAAAATTGAGAATGAAGCAAGAAAAGCACTGAAGCGTCTTTATGAAGTTATGCAGCATGATCCGGCTCCAATCAGTGGACATGATCTGTTTAAGGTTCTGTACGGAAGTACGTTCAAATTAAATCGTTCTGAGATTGCCGGAGAAGTGAATGCCCTTGTTGACAAGATTGAGGCAGAGTATGCATCTGGAAAGATGCTGGAGAAGAAACCAAGAATTCTGATTACAGGATGCCCAATCGGAGGAGCAACTGAGAAAGTAATCCGTGCTGTTGAGGATAATGGTGGTGTTGTCGTAACTTATGAAAACTGTACTGGAGCTAAATCCATCGATCGTCTTGTTGATGAGAACGCTGAGGATATTTACCAGGCAATTGCAGAGAGATATCTGGCAATCGGTTGTTCAGTTATGACACCAAACCCGAATCGTTTTGATCTTATGGGACGTCTGATTGACGAGTATCAGGTTGACGGAGTTCTTGAGATGACACTTCAGGCCTGTCATACATATAACGTTGAGACTCGTGCAATCCGCAAGTTTGTAAATGAGGAAAAAGGAATTCCATATATTAATGTGGAGACAGATTATTCTCAGGCAGATGTCGGCCAGCTCAATACAAGGATTGCAGCATTTATTGAAATGTTGTAAGATTGCCGGTTACAGACTATTTTAAAATGAATTTTGAAATTCATGTTGTGTAAATTCATGAGAGGGAAAGCTAAGATATGAAGTTTATAGGAATTGATATTGGATCTACTTGTGCCAAGACTGTTGTTATGAACGAGAACAAAGAAATTGTTCTTGAGTTTGTGCAGCCGACAGGATGGAGCAGTGTGGATACGGCAGAAGAGATTCGTAAGAAGCTTGTGGAAAATGATGCGGATCCTGCAAAAAATGTATGTGTTGCTACTGGATATGGCCGTGTGTCTGTGCCATATGCAGATAAGATGATTACAGAAATTACCTGTCACGCTATGGGGGCTGTCTGGATTTTTGATAATAAAGATATGACAATCATTGATATTGGTGGACAGGATACAAAGATTATCTGTGTAGAACAGGGATTTGTAAAAGATTTCATGATGAATGATAAATGTTCTGCCGGAACAGGAAGATTCCTGGAAATTATGGCAAATACATTGTCCATGCGTCCAAATGAGATGTGTGAGCTTGCAAGAGAAGGCTCAGGTGTAACGATCAGTTCTATGTGTACGGTATTTGCAGAGTCCGAGGTCATAAGTCTCATTGGTCAGGGAGAGAAGAAGGAAAATATCGCATTTGCAGTGGTTGATTCTATCGTACGAAAGGTTGCTGCCCAGGCAAATCGTATGAGTGAAGACCGTCCGATGCTTTGCCTGACTGGTGGCCTCTGCGAGTGCAGCTATATCAGTGAAGCGCTGACAAAGGAACTTGGCATGGAAGTTAAGACAGATCCACAGAGCCGTTATGCAGGAGCAATCGGTGCGGCACTTGGAGCTGTAAAGAAAGGCAAGAAGAACTAAAAACGTCTAGATAAAAGGAGTTTTACATTTTTGTTGTAAGCTCCTTTTTTGTATGTTATATTAGATGTATAACAGAAAACTTGATCTGTTCATGAAATCATCCGTAAGGATAGAACAAAAGAGATAATGAGGGTGATACGATGCTGATAGAGATTGATTTTAACAGTGATGAGGCACTGTATGTGCAATTACAGAATCAGATTATTATGGGAATTGCGACTGCGACGATCCAAGAAGGAGAATCCCTTCCATCTGTCCGTCAGCTTGCGGATACGGTAGGCATCAATATGCATACAGTGAATAAAGCATATTCCATATTGAAGCAGGAAGGATTTATCCAGCTTGACCGCAGACGTGGCGCTGTGATTGCAATTGATGCAGATAAGGCAAAGGCTTATGCAGAAGTAAAGCGTGCGCTAAGAATCGCGCTGGCTAAGGGAAGTCTTAAAAATGTCAGTAGAGAAGAAGTTCACGAGATGGTGGATGAATTATTTGATGAATACGGTGGAAAGGAATAACAGACAGCATGAATTATACAGAACCAGCAAAAGAAGTGCTGAAAAAAGCGGAAAAGATTGCCAGAGAACTGGATCATCCATATGTAGGAACAGAACATCTGCTGCTTGCATTTATGCGGGTATGTACAGGTGTGGCGGGACAGATATTGTCAGCGAATGGTGTAGAAGAAGCAAATTTATATAAGATTGTAGATGAACTGATCTCACCGGTCGGAGAAGTGACTTTTCAGGAAAAGCCAAAGAGAAGTCCGAGACTTGAATATACTCTGGAGGAAAGCAAGGAAGAGGCAATCCGTTTTCAATCAGAGGCAATTGGAACAGAGCATATGCTCCTTGCAATCCTTCGGGAACCGGACAGTGTTGCAACCAGAATACTTCTGACACTCAATGTAAATATACAGAAAATCATGCAGGATACGCTGGAAGTTCTCGGCGTGGATATCAAGGAATATCAAGAGGAGCTTCAAGAGGCATATCAAAGAAAAGATGGGATTTTAGACCAGTATGGCACAGATCTGACTATGCAGGCAGAAGAAGGAAAGCTTGATCCGGTCATTGGAAGAAAAGCAGAGATTCACCGCCTGATGCAGGTACTTGGCAGAAGAACGAAGAACAATCCGTGCCTGGTGGGAGAGCCGGGAGTCGGTAAGACAGCAGTGGTAGAAGGACTTGCCGCACAGATCGCAAGTGGCATTGTACCGGAAGGAATGCGTGACAAGCGGGTCTATACGTTAGATCTTGCAAGTATGATTGCAGGTACAAAATACCGTGGTGAATTTGAAGAACGTATGAAGAGACTTTTGCAGGAAGTAAAGTCGGCGGGAAATGTTATTTTATTCTTGGATGAAGTGCATACAATCATCGGCGCAGGCGGTGCGGAAGGCGCAATGGACGCATCTAATATTCTGAAACCGTCTCTTGCAAGAGGAGAACTTCAATTGATCGGAGCAACAACGATTGCGGAATATCGAAAATACATTGAAAAAGATGCGGCACTGGAACGAAGATTCCAGCCAATTACAGTGGAAGAACCAGATGAACAGCAATGTAAGGATATTTTAAAAGGATTAAAAAGCAGATATGAAGCCCATCATCATGTAGAGATCACAGATGAAGCTCTTCAGGCGGCAGTTACACTTTCTGCACGTTACATCAGTGACCGTTTTCTTCCGGATAAGGCAATTGATGTGATTGATGAAGCATGTGCGAAAGTGAGTCTTAGTGGATTCAAGACACCGGAGCATATCTATGAACTGGAAAAGGTTCTTGGTAATTACGAAGCAAAGATGGAAGAGGCAATTCTTGCAGGTGATCTTGTGGAGGCTTCCAGGATCCGGGCAGAGAAAGAAGATGCTCAGAAAAAGATTATGCAGACGAAGAAGCGTTTTCAGAAAAAGCAGGCGGGCAGAAAACCACTTGTAACAGAAGAGGAAGTGGCAGCGGTCGTATCTGACTGGACGAAGATTCCGGTGCAGAAGCTACAGGAATCTGAAGGTGTGCGCTTGCAAAAGTTAGAGCAGACGCTTCACAAGAGAGTGGTTGGACAGGAAGAAGCTGTTACGGCTGTGGCGAAAGCTGTACGAAGGGGGCGTGTGGGGCTAAAAGATCCAAAGCGCCCGATTGGCTCATTTTTATTCCTTGGACCGACCGGAGTTGGTAAGACGGAATTGTCAAAGGCATTATCAGAAGCATTATTCCATGATGAGAATGCCATGATCCGCGTTGATATGTCCGAATATATGGAACAGCACAGTGTGGCAAAGATGATCGGTTCGCCTCCGGGATATGTTGGCCACGAGGAAGGTGGACAGTTAAGCGAACAGGTGCGAAGACATCCGTATTCCGTGATCCTTTTTGATGAGATTGAAAAAGCACATCCGGATGTGTTTAACATTTTACTGCAGGTATTAGATGATGGACATATTACAGATTCTCAGGGGAGAAAAGTTGATTTTCGGAATACGGTCATTATTATGACGTCGAATGCAGGTGCACAGGCGATCATTGATCCCAAAAGGCTAGGATTTGGCAATAAGGAGAATCAAGAGGAAGATTACAAGCGTATGAAGATGAATGTTATGAATGAGATCAAGCTTGTCTTCCGTCCAGAATTCCTGAATCGAATTGACGAGATTCTTGTATTCCATCCGCTAGGTGAACCGGAACTTAAAAAGATTACGGGAATGATGTGCCAGGAGGTGGTCAAGCGTGCAAAAGAACAGCTGGATATTCATTTGACGGTGCGTGATTCTGTGAAAAAGCTGATTATGGAAAAAGGAACCGATAAGAAATATGGAGCAAGACCGTTACGACGTGCAGTACAAAGTGAACTGGAAGACAGTCTGGCCGAGGCAATTCTCGCAGGTGAGATTAAGCGTGGTCAGGAAGTCGTTGCCGGCGTATCGAAAAAAGAAATAAAATTTGAGGTCAAGACTACCAAATAGAAATAAATTGATATATAATAATGAATACAAATGAACCTTAGGAGGAAAGAGCTAATGGCAGCAGTGAAAGAGCTATTAAGAGCTGAAGCAGACGGAGCACTTGGTTTTGGAGACTATACTCTGAGCAGCAAGACAAAACTGGACGGATTTGAATTTCAGGGAGATGTGTATAAGGTAAAGACATTCTCTGAGATTACAAAGCTGGAAAAGAATGGTATGTTCGTATACGAATCCGTTCCGGGAACAGCAGTAGAAGATTTTAAAGCTTCTGAGAGAGAGGTTTCTTTTAAAGTATCCGGTACTGAGGATGCGCAGATTACACTGGAGCTGGAAGCAGACAGCGAATATGTTGTGTATATGGACGATGTGAATGTCGGCGATATGACAACGAATTTAAGCGGAAAACTGAGCGTGAGCGCAGAACTTGATCCGAATAAAGAGATTGAGATCAAGATTATCAAGAAGTAAATACGCAGAACATCGGGGGAGCTCGCAGAGGCGTAGCTTCCCCTTTCTGGTAAAATGGAAATAAAAAAGAAATGATAAATCAAGGTTTAAGAGTGGATTTATAAGTAGAAGTATAAAAAGATGTAAGGGAATCGTACATGGCAAAAGGTAAAAAAAGTATATTTTTCTGTCAGAACTGTGGACATGAAGAAAGCAAATGGCTTGGGCAGTGTCCAATGTGTAAGGAATGGAATACATTTGTAGAAGAGAAAGTTTCGGTAACAAGAGGAAGTACGGCTGCAGTGCAGCAGGTAAGGGATGCGAAAGACGCGAAGGTAGTGACACTTTCCAGTATTACGACTGATGACGATGAGCGGATGCAGACGGGGATTCTGGAACTTGACCGAGTGCTTGGTGGTGGAATCGTGCCTGGATCGCTTGTGCTGGTGGGAGGTGATCCGGGAATCGGTAAATCAACACTTCTCCTGCAGGTATGTCAGAAGTTATCAGGACAAAACCGTAAGATATTATATATTTCCGGTGAAGAATCGTTAAAGCAGATTAAACTGCGTGCGAATCGGATGGGAACATTTTCTGAGAGTTTGTTTCTGTTGTGCGAAACGAATCTTGGAATTATACGTCATGTGATAGAAGAACAGCATCCAGATATGGTCGTGATCGACTCAATCCAGACGATGTATAACGAAGAGGTTGCGTCGGCACCGGGAAGCGTGTCTCAGGTGCGTGAATCGACCAATGTATTTATGCAACTTGCAAAAGGACTTAATATTTCAATATTTATTGTAGGACATGTGACAAAAGAAGGCACAGTTGCAGGCCCACGCGTATTGGAACATATGGTGGATACAGTGTTATATTTTGAAGGAGACAGACATGCATCTTACCGGATTCTGCGTGGGGTGAAGAATCGTTTTGGATCTACGAATGAGATTGGCGTGTTTGAGATGCAAAAAGGTGGCTTGGTGGAGGTAGAGAATCCGTCCGAGTATATGTTATCAGGAAAACCGGAAAATGCATCGGGTTCTGTTGTGGCATGTGCAATGGAAGGAACAAGACCGATGCTCATGGAGATTCAGGCACTTGTATGTAAGACGAACTTTGGAATGCCGAGACGTACGGCAGCAGGGCTTGATTATAACCGAGTCAATCTTCTGATGGCAGTTCTGGAAAAACGTATGGGAATGCCGCTTTCCGCGTATGATGCATATGTGAATATTGCAGGAGGAATCCGGCTGAATGAGCCGGCAGCAGACTTAGGGATTGTGATGGCGATTGCATCAAGCTATAAAAATCGCCCAATTGATGAGGATACCATCGTGTTTGGCGAAGTAGGATTAAGTGGAGAGGTGCGGGCCGTGACCATGCCGGAACAGAGAGTATCAGAAGCAAAAAAACTGGGATTTAAAAGATGTATTGTCCCTGCAGTTTCCATGAAGACGATTGGAAAGATGGAAGGAATAGAGATACTAGGAGTAGAAAATGTAAACCAGGCTATGAATCTTGTGTAACAGCTGAAAGAGATAGGAACAGGAGGGTAAAAGATGGCGTTAAAAGACTATAATAAAGCATTTCGTTATGGGAAAAAAGAATATGAGAGCCGATTTCTTGCAGGGCGGAAGCCGACTTTGGAATCTTTGGACGAAATATTACCAGATGAGGTATTATCAACAGAATCACTGGGACTTGTTCAGATTCCGATCGATCAGATAGTTGGAACAAGATATAGTGGTAGAAGCAGTGCATTTGCAAGTAATTTTATGCCGATATTGGAGAGTAATACGGAGTTTGCAATCAAATGGGCAAAACTCAGCACTTCTCATGAAAAGGAAGGAATTCATGAGCCGATCAAGGCGTGGGAGTATATGAATAAATTCTATGTAGAAGAGGGAAATAAGCGTGTCAGTGTCATGAAATTTTTTGGTGCAATTTCAATCCCGGGAACGGTAACGCGTATTCTTCCGAAGAAAACGAATGATAAAAACGTAAAAGTTTATTATGAATTTGTGAATTTTTACAGAGTGTCTAAAGTAAATTATATTACATTTTCAGAAGAAGGACAGTATGCACAGCTCATAAAAGAGGTGGGAAAACATCCGGATGAGTACTGGACAGATGATGACAGACTGATTTTCAGTTCTGTGTATGCAAGATTTACAGCGGCATTTCATGCACAAGGTGGACAAGAACTGGAAGTTTCATCAGCAGAGGCATTTCTTTCATTTTTACATCTATACTGTTATAAACGAGTAGAAGAAATGTCAGTAGAAGAAATTAACGAACTTGTGAAGAAAGCATGGGAAGAATTTGTTCTGCTTCAGTATAATGATGAGGAAAAAGTAGAATTGAAAATGACTCCGACAGAAGATAAGCCATCTCTGTTTGAAAAATGGCTTCCTCTCGGTGGCAATAAAGAACCATCTCATTTGAAAGTAGGATTTATCTATGCGAAGACACCACATTCTTCTGCGTGGACATATAGTCATGAACTGGGACGCAGGCATCTTGAGCAGACATTTCCAAATGAAGTCACGACTGTAAGTTATGAAAATATAACAGAAAAAAATATAGCATCAGCCATGGAGGAAGCTATTCATGCGGGTTGCAATATTATATTTACGACAACTCCGACATTTGCGCAGGAAAGTTTAAGAGCGGCAATTACACATCCGGAAGTAAGAATCTTAAACTGTTCTTTGAATACGACGCACCGCTACATCCGGACTTATTATACTCGTATGCATGAGGCGAAGTTCCTGATGGGAGCAATTGCAGGGGAAATGGCTGAAAACGATAAGATTGTATATATTGCGGATTATCCGATTTTGGGAACAATTGCACAGATTAATGCATTTGCGCTTGGAGCGCAGATGACAAATCCAAGAGCGAAGGTGTATTTAGAGTGGTCTACGCTGAAAGAGCAGGATATTGAGAAAAGAATTGACGAGATAGACCCGAATTGTATTTCGGGAAAAGATATTATCGTACCAGATGATAATAATCATTTTTATGGAGTATATCATCGCGAAAGTGGCGGAGGTGAGCAGAAGAATCTTGCAATGCCACTGTGCCACTGGGGAAAATTCTATGAAGAACTGATCCGTACAATTATGGCAGGAAACTGGGAACAAGATAACGATGTGGAAAAAGCAATTAATTATTGGTGGGGAATGCCGACAGGGGTAGTAGATGTTATTTGTTCAAAAAAACTTCCGGCGGGTACAGTCCGGCTGGTCAATGTATTAAAGCATAATTATAAAACGGGACAATTTCATACATTTACAGATCAGATGTATGCACAGGGACATATACTTAAGGAAAAGAAAGGTGAAACGCTGTCTCCGGAAGAAGTAATCGAGATGGACTGGCTGGCAGAGAATATTATAGGAAGAATACCAAAGATTGAAGAATTACAGGAGCAGGCCAAACCGGTTCTTACGCAACAGGGGATTGAGACGAGGAAGGGATAAAGAACAATGCGAATAATGGTAATTGCAGACGAAGAGTCGAAATACCTTTGGGATTTCTTTGATAAAAGCAAACTGGAAGGTGTGGACTTAATTATATCCTGTGGTGATTTGAATCCAAATTATCTGTCTTTTCTTACAACATTTGCAGCTGCTCCGGTACTGTATGTGCATGGAAACCATGATGAAAAATATGATCGTATTCCACCAGAAGGTTGTATTTGCATTGATGATAAAATTTATGAATTTGAAGGCTTGCGAATTTTAGGACTTGGTGGTTCCATGCGTTATAGTGGTGGGAAATATCAGTTTACAGAACGCGGAATGAGGAAAAGAGTGAAGAAACTATGGTTTCAATTGCTAAAACACCGTGGTTTTGACATTCTGGTCACACATGCTCCGGCATATCAGATCAATGACGGAAGAGATCTGCCACATCAGGGATTTCAAGTATTTATAGAGCTGATAGAGAAGTACAGTCCGAAGTTCTTCGTACATGGACATGTGCATATGACTTACGGAAGGCAGCATAAAAGATGTGATAAATATAAGAGCACACATATTATCAATGCATATGAAAGATATGTATTTGATTATGAAGATGATGAGATGAGTCCATTGAAGTTTGGAAAAATCGTAGGACAACAATAAGTTTAAGGCTGGCACGTAGTATTTTGGCAAAATACTACGTGCCAAACTGCGTTTAATGGAAACTCTTCTCGCAAAATAAGATACTTTAATTGCAATTTTGGGTATTAATTTGGGGGAAATGTAATTCAAACTGCAAATATGAACAAGTAAAGCGAAATGTGATAACTAGAATCGTGTAAATTGTGCAAATAAAATAAATAATAAAAACAATATTGACAATTCTGGACGGGCATGATATATTATACAAGCTGTCGCGTGAGACAAGACTGGAAAGTGCTTAAGAGCTCATGGGAACGCAAAAAAATAAAAAAATAAATGAAATTTCCTGTTGACAAATGTCGATAGAAATGATATTCTAAACAAGCTGTTTCGAACGACAGAGATGATCGAAACAAACAGCAAAAAAGAAAAATAAAAAAGTTGTTGACAAGCGATTGTGAATGTGATAATATAAATAAGCTGTCGCTGAGACGACAACAAAGAAAAAGAACCTTGATAATTAAATAATAGACAACAACCCTGAAGATTCTTTAAGAGAAAATTCAGAACGGACATTGAATAAAATGAAGTTCGACTTCGTCGAACGGCTTTCATACTAAATTCGTGAAAGACCTCATTAAGTATTCAATGCCAACCTTAAAACAGTAAAAGGGATAAGAAAGCTAGTAGTTTTCTTGACCTGGAACGAACTTTGATTTTAAATCCGAGTCAAATCGGAATTAAGATTTTTAAACGAGAGTTTGATCCTGGCTCAGGATGAACGCTGGCGGCGTGCTTAACACATGC